>Ga0209575_10000033_pt1 | contig 190977 bp, 156 predicted proteins | sample Medcelwee11metaG_FD_187172 | JGI IMG/M metagenome (GOLD analysis project Ga0209575, IMG submission 187172) | Freshwater pond sediment microbial communities from the University of Edinburgh, under environmental carbon perturbations - Medium... | ecosystem: Environmental > Aquatic > Freshwater... | reverse complement strand
ACCACGCAAGAGCGCGATGCCGCCATCTGCGCCGCGTTCCAGGACTTCGCGGACTATCCCTCGCTGATCGATGCCCATGTCAGCCGATTCCGCGATTAGCGTTCCATGTCCATCTGGAGATGTTTAGTGAGCACTTTGAGCGGGAGCGCGTCGGCCAACCGGCGGTAGCGAAGCGCGTGCTTGACTGAGAGCAATGTACCGTCGTCAGAGGGCGTGATTAGGAGAGAGCCCCCCGTTCCGAGGCGACGCAAGGCGATGCAGATCCGTGCGACAGCGTCTGACCACCCATCCGCGAGCGCATGGGCGATTTCGTGCCGAGAGGGGGATTCTTCGCTCAAGAACTGAGACGATCTCAGTACCCGTGCCATTGCGGTGGCATAGCTGGCGTACACTCGCTCAACACGCCGCTGCACGAAAGGCGAGCTGAGAACATCGGGCTCAGAGTCGATCAAGTCATCCTGACGAAGGGCACCAAGGAACAGGGAGCGGTGATGCACTGAGACTTCTCCAACTCCATCCATTCGCACCGAAAACAGCCCTCGATCTCCAAAGTGGCCGTCCGATTCACGCACGGACCAGGTGTTCTGCGCGACCATCTGATCCAACACGCCCCATGCTATCAGTGTGGCTGGGGACGATCCGTAGACGGCTATCGAGGCGGACCATTGATCGATGGCTCTCGACAGCTTCACGATTGCTGCCGCGCTGAGGTTGATCGGAGAGTCAAAGGCAGAGAAAAGAGGATAGGAATGCCGGCGACAGAGCGGCAGGTCCGCCTCGGACCGCAATGGATCCGCGAAGGTCAGGCAACCCCGAACGAACCGGCCCTCTTCGGTTCTAAGACTCGCGAAGTAGGCAACGCGGAGAACAGCCTCGATCACAGAGACCTTCGGAGGACGAACGCCAAGGACGACAAGCTTCTTTCGGACCGTTCTTGATAGCGCAGGGAGGTGAGCTGCCATTCACCAAGGCTACATCCGGTTTCCCGGTTCCTGTCAACGGCACTCGACGTCGTTCGACTCTCGCGCTCCACGATCTCCAGATGGTAGACCACCGAAGGGCCGCCGCCTTCCGGTCGCTTCACCTCGGGACGACACTCGCCTCACGGCTCGGCACCGTGCGGAACTCCTTGCACCCCCGGAAGTTCTCGACCTTCAGCTGCCGGATCCTCACGCCTCGTCCTCCTCGCTCGCTCCCGCATCATCCCCGAAGTCGTCGCTCTCGTCTCCCTCCTCGAACCACCCTGCCGCCGGTACCAGCTCCAACAATCGCTTGCGGCGCGTCTCTGCCCTCTCGGGCCCCAACCCCATCCGCGCCTCCGCCTCGTCTGGCGACACCAGCCGAAACTCCGCCCCCTGCTTCTCCGACACCCTCAGCTCCATCTCCCAGACCGCCTCGGGCAGCGCCGACCACAGCCCCCCCTCGAGAATGCGCACCTCCGAGACCACCTTGTGCTTCTTCACCCGTCGCAGGGCCTCCTTCTCCACCGCGGCCAGCGCCTCCTCGGCGTGGTCGCGAATCCAGGCCGCGCGGTGCGGGGCGTCGTCGCCCTCGGTGATACGGAACTCCGGCCCGATCTCGTCCTGGAGACGAAGCTCCCAGGCCCAGGCGCGCCCGGGGTGGTAACGCCAGAAGCAGCCGTGGGCCACGCCGAGGGACGGGTCTCCCTTGCACTTGGCATCCACGCGCGCGGGGAAGTAGCGCATGGCGAGGCGGGCCCAGTCGTAGTCCTTCTTGCCGTCGGCGGTGGCAAGCTCTTTCCACCACTTCTTGGGGTCCTTCCATTGGGGCTCGAGCAGCTTCCAGAGGGCGGACGCGTTGATCATGACCCCGTCGTCGAGGTCCGGGGCGTAGCGCGCCTCTCTCTCCCGGGGCGGGCACTTCGGGTCGGTGGGTAGGGGGCCCCGGTCCGCGCACTGCTCGACGTCGGCGACGAAGGTGGCCAGCTCGTCTCTGGCCCTCATGACCTTGTCGAGCTGCTTTTCCGCTGCGCGGGCCGCTTTCTTCTCCGCGCCGTCGCGGGCCGCTCGCAGGTCCTGCAGCTCACCTTCGATGCGGGTGAGCGCGGGGTAGAGGTGGTCCGCGAGCAGGATGTGCAGGGTTCGATCGGTGAAGCGGTGGATGTGGACCCAGGCTACGAAGGTCTTGTTCGACGACGACAGTGGCCAGTGGATGGGCCGGTTCTCGTACATGGTGCGGTGGACCGAGGCGAAAAAGTCGAGGCGCAGGTAGTCGCGCAGGTACTTGCGTTTGGTGTCGATGGCGTGGCCGTGGTCGTTCCAGGCCTGGAGCAGGAGGGCGACGGCGGGGTGGCCAAGGCTGTCGCGGTGGTCTTCGCCGTCGAGGGTGCCGTCGAGGAAGAGGAGGCCGGCGGGCAGGGTGTTTGTGAGGCCGTCCTTAGTGGGATCGCAGATGCCCTCGCCGTTGGCTCCGAAGCGTCCGAGGGCGACGCCGAGGGCGTAAGAGATGTGATCGGTGGGGGGCTCGGGGTCGTATTCTGGGGTGTAGTCGGGGAGGGGGGCGCCCTGAGGTCGGTCTACGGCGGTTTGGGCCCAAGCTTGAGCTTGGCGCCAGGGGGAAGGGCCCGGTGTCTTGAATTCTACGGAGGGCTCTCGGTGGGATTCGTGTTGGGTGAAGGCGGCTTCGATTGTGGTGAAGATGTGGTCCACGTTCTCGATGGGGAAGAGGGGGAGGCGGTTGACGTCGCCTACTTCGTAGTGAACACCTGGGTTGAGGGAATCCAGAACGAATCGAGCTGTGCTCGAATTGAGCAAACACACAAGCCCCGCCGGTTCGTCGGTGAAGACAGAGGAACCGGTGTGCCCGAACAAGCCCCGATACCTGTGAACACTGGCTGTGAAGATGCTTCCGATCGCCGCGAAGGAAACGCCCGGCTGGCCATACCAAGGCTCATTCTTTATCGTACGCGTGTAGCTTCCGTACTTACTTTCTGCGAATGCTTTGGGTCCCAATCCGAACGTCGTCCAATGGATCACGTCGGCCAACGGTTCGAACCATTGGCGTCCTGCCCCGCCTCGAATGAAAGGAGGCCAAAGAGCCGTCAAAGGTTCTGCCAAAGAGCTGGAGCAAGATGCGGCAACCTCGTACCACCTCCTGAGGAATCTACCGTTATCACTTGTTGCGAGACCTTGTCGAACTGGATATTTGCCTCCCAGCTTCGTGACCGTCGCGTAGTCCGTGATGAAGCTGGGTGTCCACCAATAAACCACCGGCCACTCCGGAACCACCTTCAACGCCGCCGGATCAAACTCAACCCGACCCACCTGGCAAAGCGTGGCAGCCCGCTTGCGCGACGTTCTCTCACTATCACGCGTTCGATCTTCCCGTGGTGTCGGACACAACGCGACGCTCGTGGTCCCATGGCTCCCATTGCGTATCACGCTCACGGCCACACTCACCACCTCGTCCGGCACATCCTCGAACGAACCACGGTCGAAATCCCCCAGCCCCCTGAGATCAAACTCCCCCAACAACCGCTCCCGCAGCCCGGCATACTGCTTGATAAACATCCAATTGCGCATCGTCAGCATCGACGACACCCCGCCCTCCCGGACCAACTCCAACCCCCGCATCAAGAACGCCGCATACAAGTCCGCCTTCCCGAGCGGATACTCCTTCTCGACGTACTTGGACTCCGCCATCTTGGACGTCCCTTGGTACGGCGGGTTCGCCACCACGAGATCGTACGTCCCCTCCCGCACCATGCGCACGAACCGCACCCCCGCGGCCAACTGCTCCCCCCGAAGCCGCAACCCCAAGTCCTCCCCCGCCGTGTGCTTCGACAGGAACGACTCCAGACGCCCCAACAGGCTCGCCTTGGCGCCCTCCCGGTCCATGGCCTCGCGCTGCACCACCCGCTGGAACAGGTTCCCGGTCTTCCCGACGTCGTGCTCGTGGTGGCGCAGCGCCTCCTCCACCGCAGCGTCGACCTTCAACAAGCTCCCAAGATGGTCCGCCCCGCGAAGCGCCTGCACCACCTTGCCCGTGAGCTCCCCAGGAATCCCCGTCTCCCGCTCCACCTCACGACGGAGCTCCAGCAGCGCGGGATCGTCGTTCGGCAAGCTCGCCAGCCGTAGGTTCGACGCCACCAGATTCAGCCGCGCGGGGCGCGCGTCGGGCGCCAGGGTTCTCCCCTTGAGCCACAACGTCGCCGCCGCGATCTGCACCGCCCGGGGGTCCAAGTCGATGCCGTGCAGGTTCTCCTCCGCGATCCGCTCGACGATGGACCGGTCCGTCCACGACTCTCCCCGATGCCGCGCCTCCTCCCGGTACAACGGCACCAGCAGCCCCATCGCGACCACCAGGAAGTGCCCCGACCCCACCGCCGGGTCGAGGATCTTCAGCTCTCGCACGCTCTCCGGCGCCTTGTCCACCGCGCCGTCGGGGATCGGCTGCGGCACGTAGTAGGCCCAATGCCGCTCCGCCTCCGTGTGCAGTGGCATCAGCTCGGTCAGCGACACCTCGCCCGCGTCCCGCTTCGCGCGCCACGCGACCCGACGCTGTTCCAGCCGCTCGAGCGTACCGTCGGCCAGCACCTCGGGCGTCCAGCCGTGCTTCTTGCACATGGCCAGCCACATCGGTCCCAGGCTGTTCTGCAGCAGCCAGTCCACCATGTAGCGTTCGGTGAACATCTGGGTCTTGCTCGCGACTTCGTGCGGCTCGACCTTGCCCCCACCGTTGAGCTTGGCGTCCAGTGCCTCGCGCTCCGGGTCGTTCCAGTATTGGTAGACCCAGCCGAGGGTCATGTCGTCGGTCCAGCAGCTCTCGAGCTCGCCCTTGTTCAGCTCTTCGACGGCGTGGCGCAAGGTGGCCGTGGGAACGGGCACCAGCTCGGACACCCCCGCGGGACCAAAGAGCCCAGGCAGCTCGTGGCTCAGATCCTCGAACACCAGCTGGAGAAGGAACGCGTAGCCCTCGCTGTCGTCGCCTCGCACGAGGGCGGGCGCGAGCGACCGGAAGTCCTTGTAACCGCGGCTCTCCCAACCACCCGACACGACCGCGGGCGATCGCATCGGGGGTTCGCCCGATTCCATGAGGCGCAGAATCACGAGGCGGTTCAGGAGCGTGTAGGCCGCTTGTTTTTCGACCTCCCGACGGAAGTCCTCTCGCGTTCGCTTCTGCGCCGCCTGGGTGCGCAGCTGCTCGGCGATCCAGGCGTCGAGGCGGGCGCGACGGACGCGGTTGGCCTCGTTGAGCCCCGCCTCCTGAGGGCGGACCGAGAGGCGGTAGGCGGACTCGGTCGCGGCGTGCAGGTCGTCGAGAAGCCTGGTGCGGAGGGCCCGAATGGTGGCGGAGAGAGACTTCTTGGATTCGGGGGTCATGGGTCCCCCTTCGGACCCGGCTCCCCCCTCACCATTCCGGTTGGCAGTTCGTCGCCCGTTGTCACGAACGTGTCTGGTCTGCTTTCGAGCGCGCGGAGCTCTGAACCAGAAGAATAGGGTACTCTGCCACTTGGGACTACGCGGGAAGCGTCGCGAATGTGCCGCTCTTGGTCGTCAAAGAAGATATGTGGCTTCAGCGCTTCCAGCACGTCAGCCTTCTTGATGTCACCTAGGAAATAGGCTTCGTCCACGTAGACGCCCCAGGCTCTTAGCGTCTTGATGACCCGGATGTCTGCCGGCGCGTTGCGGGCGGTGACGATCATGATTCGGACCGGCGAATACTCCACCCGGGTGGGGAGCCGCTCCTGGAGCTTTGCGAGCTTGCGCAATAGATTGGCGTAGGGGCCATCTCCGAGCGGTGTGTCTTCGGCAGCTTGCTCCGCGCTCAGGAACTTCTCAAGGTTTCCCGTTCGACGGTACAACAGCTCAGAGTCCTCGTTGAAAAGCACGGCGTCGCCATCGAACGCGATTCGGACGCGGTCATCGTCCACCGCTGGTTTGCTGTACGAGCCCGAAAGGATAGCAGCAGCACAAGCTTTGTGGTCGATCGCTTGCTGCACGTCGGACGCCGAGGTCGACAGGAATAGGTCGACGCGAAATGGTTGCAGCAGTCCTGCAACGGGCTCGCCTCCCGTGAAAGCGGATCTGCGAATCTTGAGGCCCCGACTTCGGATCGAATTCAGTACCCGAAGCCCGGTCTCTGGACTGTTTCGGGACATCACAACGACTTCGACAAGTGGACTCTCCCCTTCCTTCTGGTGCTTGTTGAGCCGCAGAAGTGCATCGACTACTGCATAGCCGGCTCCCGGCTCAAGAGGCTCAGTCTCGAGCTTTCGCATCTCATCTCGGTAGCTCTTGATGGCTTCGTCTCGATTCAACTGTTCGGCCTCACGGAAGCGTTGGTCCACATCCGCAAGATTGAAGAGCGCTGTGGAGGATATGCCTACCACCAAGGTGTTGATCGCCTCGTCTGCCATTGTTCCCCGTCCTCTCAGACCAACCTCACACGGGCTCCCGCCCGCACGTGCTCGAGCAGCCGCTGCTTCACCTCCCCCACCAACGCCTCGACATCCTCCTCCGTCACGACCTCCCGGTTCCGCAACCGCAAGTCCACCCGCCGGATCATCGGCTTCTCCCCCTCGCTCAGAATCTCGTCGAGCGCGTCGTTCGCCCCGTCCTCCGCCCTCCGCAGCGCCAGCAAGAACGGGTCCTTCAACGCCGCCAGCGACGGCGCCACCGCCTCGGCCGTGGTGTCCGTCGCCACCGTCGCAAGAGGGCGCAGCACGTGATGGGACTGCTCCCCAGTCAGCGTGCTGAACCCCTCTCGGGCCTTCACCCGCCCGCGGGCCTGCTCCACCAGCTGCTCCTGCCCTTCGAGCAACCGTCGCCGCTCCGCCGCATACGCATGGCGCACGTCCTCCAGGTCGTTCGCCAACGACCCGACGTCGCGCCACGGACGTTCGCTCCTCAGCTGCGTTGCGATCCGCGTTCCCGCGGCCTCCACGTTCGTTGCCAGCACCTCGGCCTCTCGAAGCTGGCTCACCTGGAACGACAGCACCTCGTCCGCCTCCCGAACCGCCGCGATGGCCTCATCCGTGAGCTCCGCTTCGTACATCTGAAGCAGCTGAACCCCGTCGCTCAGAACGTCCAGGTACTTCTTGACCAGCTTCACCGTCGGCTTGGTCTGGCGACACGTGCGGATGCAATGCTCGAGAGCGTCGCCGAGCTTGCCAAACACCTCCGGCCCCTCGGGTGAGCCGGGCAGGCGATTGAGCTTGTCGTGCACTCCCTGCAGGTTCTTCGCGATCGTGGGGAACTGCTGGGCCACGGCGTCCGCGATGAGGTGGTCCTCACGGTCCATCTTGTGACCGAGCTGCTTTTCGAAGAACTTGCAGATGCGATTGCGCGCCGGCACCCCGATGTCGTCGTCGCCCGCGGGAAACACGTTGGTCCTGCGGAACGCCCGATCCTTGTCGAAGAGGTCACGCACCCCGGCGTCGCGCACGGCGGTGATCTCGAGGCCGCTCTCGGGCTGGAGACGAACCTTGCCGGCACGCAGGAGCCCCGCCACGCACGCCTTCACCACGTTCGCCGTGTAGCCGTAGGGCGGGCCGCCGAAGTGAGCCAGCAGGGTCGTGCCGCCGAGCCCGCCTTCGGCTTCGATGTGCTCCTGGACCCGTCGCGGGACCACCCCGCTGCACGCGGGCACGTAGCGCCCCGAATCGAGCTCCAGAATCCCGAGCTCGCCGGTGAGGAACTTCGGCGACGGCCCCGACAGCTCGGGCTCGATGAGCTGCAAGAGCTCGGACGGCTGCACCTGGGTAGCGACAAAGTGCGGAAACAGCTCCGGCAGCACGCGTGTAGCGGCGGCGTGAAGCGCGCCCGCGAAGGATGTCCCATGGTCCTGGGGCGCGAAGCTCCGGCCCCGGAAGTACATCCTGCCCGCCATCCACGCCGCGGCCACCGCCTCCCTCACCAGGCCTTCGAGCTCCTCGCTCCGGTTCTCCTCCTGCTGCAGGAGAAGCTTGCGCGCGGCGTGGAGCGATTCCCGCCGCGGCTTGTACTTCTTCACCATCCCCCGGGAACGGTGCAGCTCACGCACGAGCTCGTCGGCGTGATCGGAATCTCCCGCGAGCCACACGAGCCTGTGGTGCAACGCCGTCTCGGCGCTGCGCTTCACCCACGCGCTGTCCATCCGCTCCTCCCGGGTCAAGAAGCGGAAGTCGACCTTCACCGCGGCGTCGTCCCGGGGGTCCGCGAGAACCATGTCCTCGGCTCGCCGTCCGTCGGAATACCCGCCGGCCCACGGAAACGGCCGCCCCTGCATCCGAGGACGCTCCGGCCCCGCGAGCAGCCACTTGAGCGCCTCCTGCACGATCTCGCTGCGCAGCTCGAAGGGCGCGCGAAGGTCCCGGCGTTCCCGTTCCCACTCCTCCCCCGCCGACGACTGGATCTTGTACCCGCTCTTCTCCGAGTACCCGAGCAGGTTCATCCGCCGCAGCGACTCGAGCGCTTCCGTCACCTCCGCGACCTGGTTGCCGCGGTCCACACGGTCGTACAGACATTGCGCCACGAGCTTGGCATCTGTCGGAAGCGTCTCCTGAATCTGCTCGAGCAACGCCACCGCCTTGGCCGCCCGCACCATGAGCTCGCTCGCGTCGTTGGCACATTGGGCGAGGATCCTCGCCATCGAGGCCTGCGTGTCCGCGTCCAGCGCCGTGTGCTGCACCTCGTAGATTCGGTCCAGTGTGACCAACGTCCCAACGGGTTGGTCCGCCAGCTTCTGGTCGCGGAACAGCTCGCCGAGGAGCTGGAGCAAGCCGCGAATGGCCTGATCGTCGCCCTGGGCCCGCGCGGACCGCGTTCGCAACGCGCTGGTGATCTGCAACAGCAGGTCGATGTGCCCCGGCAGCATCGGGTACACCTCGCAGAACTCCTCCGGCGTCACCGACTCACAGCCGTACGCGTACAACTTCAGGTCCGGTCTGTGCTGCTCGAAGAGACCCCGCAGCACAGGCTCCATCTCGTCTTTCTTCTGCAACAACCGCTTGTGCACCACGTCCCGAATGTTCGTTGCCGCCAGGTGCACTCGCAGTTTGGCTGGGAACCGATCCTTCGCCCACACGAGGAACGAGTCGCCCGCCTGCTCGTCGAGCCGCTGCTGCCCCAACGCGATCAGCCAGGCCCTTCCCTTCATCGTCGACCCGAGCGCCGTGGCAAACGCGCGCAACCGATCGACCCGATCCTGACTGGAGAACACGTACTGCGACACCTCGTCGACCACCAGGAAGAGCGTGGCCGTGGGACGACGAATCCGGAGCATGTCCTTGATGGCCGTAACCGCTTCTTCCGGCGACTCCGACCGGGTGTGCGTCCCTCCACGGCTCGTGAACCAGCTCATCGGGTCGCTGTAACGTTCAGGGTAGAGAGCCGACATCACCAGGGAGAAGTCTTCCTCCGCGAGCGCCCTGTCCTTCACCTCGGCCCATGGACGACCGAGTACCTTCATCGCCATCGGCTCGAACCTCTGCCACTCCTTGTCCCGCTCCAACCGCAGCTCGAAGTCGGCGACCAGGGGCTCCGTACTGCAGTACCCGAGCCTGCGCTGCACTTGCCGCACTGCCGTGGCGTGCACGTGCTCGTTGTCCCTCGCACTGCTGCCGACGTCGAACACCACCGCGAGGGGATCGACTCTGGTGCGCAGGGCCGTCCACGCCTCCCGAAGCTCCGCGGCCCGGGGTGACGTATCCCTGCGCAGCCAGGCCTCGGTCAGGGACGTGCCGTTGGGAAGCGCGACCCCGTCGAGCGCGAGACCGAGCAGCTTGGCGAAGCTCGACTTGCCTGAGCCGTAGAACCCCGAGATCCATGCGTTGGGCAGCTCAGGTCCGCCGGCCTTGTCCAGCTCCGATGCGATGCCCGTCAGGAGCCGCACGTACTGTTCGTGGATGCCGTTCGGCACGCGACGGTGGTTCGGATGCCCCTCGGGCCACCCTCCGGTGATGATGTACTCGCCGACTTCGTCCATGAGCTTCGCCGGGCTCTGCTCGTGGAAGTAGACGACCGGCGGGATGTCGCGTGTCACGTCCCACAGAAAAAGGTCTCGAATGAGCATCACGTCCCCTCGGGCAGGCCCTAACCGTAGATTCTAGGCCGGTAGTCGCTGTCCGGCTCGAGCATTCCCATGTAGGAGAGCGCGGTCTGGCCCCTGCGCTCACCGGGGTACAGCAGCACGACCGGTACGTTGCCCGTCCTGCCGTCGAGATGGCGCAACAGCGCCGAGGAGCGGAAGAAGGGATAGAGGGCGCCAGCGCGTCCGATCAGAGCGAGCATGCGGTCTGCCTTGTCGGGGTGCCGCTTCACGTGCTCGCCAAGGATGCGGCTGCAATCTGCCGCGATCCCGTCGACGCCCTCGATGAGCGGGGTCAGCTTCGACTTCACGTACCCGAGTCCGCGGCTCCGATCGATCTCCGCCATGCGCCGCTCCATCCCGATGACGCGCTCCTCCCACTCGCCTTGCTGCGCGCGAACGCGATCGAGCAGGAGCTGCTGAAGGTCCAGGGTCACCACCACCCAACCGTGCCCCTCGAGGTCCCGACTGAGCCGCTGCACGCCCGCGCGCAGCTTGAACTCCTCCTTCGGGTGGTACACCAGGATCGCGAACCGGTAGTTGCGCATCGTGCTGATGCGCGGACCATCCTCGTGGATGAGATCGCGACGCAGGGCAGCGAACCCTTCCTGCAACGGCGTTGGCTGAAACAGAGACTCGCTCATGGGTCAGCCCCTTCGTTCCGCGGCTCGCTCCCGAACATTGCGTCCGCCCACGCGTCGAGCGAGGGGTACAGCCATCCGAAGTCCACCAGCTCCCCCTGCCGCTCGAACGCCAGCGACGACAACCCGCGCAGCCGCTCCTTCATCACCGCCTCCTCCAGCCCGACCGAAGCCGCGTACGGGTTATCGAGGAGCGACCCTTCGATCCGGACCTCGCGCAGAAGGTACATCAGGTACGCGAGCGCCTCGTCCGGCACGCGCGGCAGAAGAAGCGGACGTGGGTCCCGAACCGAACCCACCAGCCCAGCTGAGAGCGCCGCGGACAACAGCTTGCTCGCGAACTGGATCTTCGTCGGCATCGTCCACCGATCCGGTCCCTGCGTCCCCACCCACCCCACCACGAGGTCGCGCGTGACCTCGGCCCGTGCTCCCTCGCGACGGCGCACAAGGTAGTCGCCAGAGAACGCCCGGTACAAGGGATCGGCGAGCTGCAGATGCCAGTGGCAGACGAGTTGCCTCGTGGCGGGAGACATCTCCCTCCATCGCCGCAGGGTGCGAAGTGCCGACGGGAACGCGTCGAACCGCGCACGCATGTTGCTGAGCAAGACCTCGACGCGCGACAGGCTCCTGGCCCCGAACCAGTACTGGTCGAACGCCTGCTTCGCGCCGGTGGGGTCGCCTGTCGTGTGGTGCCAATAGGCGCGCGCATCCTCCACTTCGAGCGCGCACTTGAGCAGCCGTGTGTGAACGCGCGTCTCCTCCCCGACCGCGCCGGTCACTTGGACCTCCGGAAGTGCGGCAACGGGTACGAATCCGAGACAGGCGCGAGTCCCCCCACCAGGCCGTGCACGAGGCGATCCACCCCCAACGGCACGCTGCCCTCGATGTGCCGGCCCGCGGTCCTGGCCACCCACTCGCTCTCGCCGTGCCCCTGCACCCAATTCAGGAACCCTTCGCGGCTCCAGGGCTCGTCCATCAACGGACCGAGCCCGGGTAAGGCAACCCTCGGCTCCGCTCCCGCACGCTTCAAGTCATGGAACCGCTCCTCCACCCGCTCGTCCAGATCGAACCCCAACCGGAAGAGCGACACGATGCGATCCGGATCGTGGTCCTTGCCACGCAGGTCTGCGTCCACGCGTCGGGCCGCCTCCCTGGCGGCCTGCAGCACAGCCCACCGCCAGGTGTTGGGGAGCAACCGTTGGAACAGGTCCTCGCCGCCGTACTCCGAGGTCATGTCCGAGCGCCACCACGCGAGCCGCTTCTCCTCGCCTCCCTCTCCAGCCCATGCAAGGAGGATCTGTGCAGTGAGGAGGCGGTCAAGGTCGGAAACCGGGATGGGCTCGCGGTGGCTTTGGGGCGGCTCGGGCGTGGCGTTGGGCATGGTCGACGGCGGCATCGATTCGGGTTCAGGCCCGAATTCCCTGGAAGGTGTCTTCGACCATGGTTGAGGGGAGGCGTCAACGCAGTCTGCCACCCATCAGGTGAGAGACGCTTCTTCCCACGAGCCCGGTCAGCATGAGTCGCATCCGATGGGCGCATCGTGCTCGTGCTCAGCGCGAACCCCTCAATGCAACGGACACGAAACACAAGCTATCCACATCCGCACAGGCGACGAAACCATCTGCGGTTCTCCGCGGAATCTGCGGCCAACTCCGATGGCTCGGGATCGGGAAAGACCCGGGGGCGCCCCCCCCCACGCTTGCCAACCGCCCCATCGTGAAGCAAATGGCAAGCTCCCATGGCATTTCGCATCGGCCCCTTGTCCTTCGACGGCGCACCCTGGCTTGCCCCCCTGGCCGCCGTGAGCAGCGCCCCGTTCCGTCAGATCTGCCTCGAGCTGGGCTGTGGACAGGCCGTCACGGAGATGGTCTCGAGCGAAGCCCTCGTGCGCGACGTGCAGAAGATCGCGCGACGCATGACGAGAGCGCCCGGGGAGCGCGTGCTGATCGTGCAGCTGTTCGGGGGGAACCCTTCGGTCATGGCGCGTGCGGCGGAGCTTGCGGTCGAGCAAGTGAAGGCGGACGTGGTGGACATCAACATGGGGTGTCCGGTGCGCAAGGTCCTGGGAACGGGGGCGGGCGTGGCTCTGATGCGCGATCCCGATCACGCGGCGAAGGTCGTGGAGCAGGTGGTGCGAGCCGTCGGTCCGGTGCCGGTCACGGTGAAGATGCGGGCAGGGTGGGACGACGAGGTCAACGCGGTGCAGGTCGCGTTGGCCGTGGTGCAGGCCGGGGCCCAAGGCCTGGCTGTGCACGGCAGGACGCGTGAGCAGTACCACAAGGGGGAGACGCGCTGGGACGTCATCGCGTCCGTGAAGCAGGCTGTTCACGTCCCCGTCATCGGAAACGGCGGTGTGCGTTCGGCCTCGGACGCCAAGGCCATGGTGGACCAAACCGGTTGCGACGCGGTCATGATCGGGCGCGCGTCGCTCGGCAACCCGTGGGTGTTTCGGAGCGTGGTGCAGGGCAGGGACGAGGTGCCGTCGTTGGCGGAGCGGTTCCGGGTGGTTCGGCAGCACGTGGCGCTGCAGGTGGCGTATGCGGGGGAGTTTCTCGGGGTCCGGGAGATGCGCAAGCAGCTGGGGTGGTACCTGCGGGGGTTGCCCGGAAGCGCGATGGTGCGCGAGCGCTTGCAGGTGTTGCGCACCGAGGCGGACGTGGACGAGGTGCTCGACGCGTACGAGGACGCGATCGTGCGAGGGCGAGCCCGGCCGACGAAGGGGGACTTCGGGGCCGACTTGATCGAGCGCTCCCGGTACGGACTGTGAGGCTGCCGGGGACTTCGGCTGGCCATCCGTCGGCGGTTTCGCTTCGAGCCAAGCCGCGTACGCAGCGCGGGTGACCTCTGTCGCGTCGATAGCATGACCCTCGGGCATGAGGACCATGCCGTTGCCCCCGTCGATGACGGTGGAACCGTCGGTGTCCGGTGCGGCTTCGGTGACCGGCTCGTCGTGCTCGGCGTCGAGGCGCGCCGCGTCCGGAGCTTGTGCCTCCGACGTTTCCTCGGAGCGACAGGCGCCCACCAGGAACAGCAGGGACACGGCGAGAAGCCACTTGCCTCCGTGCGGGCAGGATCGAACGCCGATGCGGTCCAAGTCCCTACTCCGAGCAGCAGCGGAAGCCGATGGCCTCGTGGACGCGGTGTCGTGCCGAGTCTCCCAGGCTGCTGCACTGTGCATGGTACGTCCCTCCGGGCCAGGAGCCTCCGATCTCCGAGCAGGCATCGAGGAACCCCTCGTAGGTCTCGCAAGCGTCTATCCACTCCGCTACGTTCCCCGAAAGATCGAATACTCCCGCATACGTGCCGGACGCCTGGCAGGCCGGCATCGACCCCACGGGCGTCGTGTTTTCCGTGTTGAGGCTGCCGTCGTTGCACCGTCCTCCTGTCGACGCCTCCCCTAGAGCCGGTGCATCCCCATACGGATACTCGTGTTGCCCATGGGACGTGCAAGCGTTTATCCACTGGCCCAGCGTCGGTTTGGGCCGTTCGTTCCACGGCAGGCTCCCGCCGCCGATCTTCCCGCAGAGCCGCTTACCGTTCGCCTTGCAGTAAGCGTGGGCGTCGCACCAGTCCAGGCACACTTGCGGATGCTGGTCGCAGTCGGTCTTGCAGACGTACTCGCTCGCCATGCACTCGGCGTCCGGCTCGAAGGTCGTGTTCCATTCGCAGTACTTCGGCTGGCCGTCCGCCGGCGGTTTCGCTTCGAGCCAAGCCGCGTACGCAGCGCGGGTGACCTCGGTCGCATCGATGGCATAACCCTCGGGCATGAGGACCATGCCGTTGCCCCCGTCGATGACGGTGGAACCGTCGGTGTCCGGTGCGGCTTCGGTGACCGGCTCGTCGTGCTCGGCGTCGAGGCGCGCCGCGTCCGGTGCTTGAGCCTGCGACGTTTCCTCGGAGCGACAGGCGCCCAGCAGCAACAGCAGGGACACGGCGAGAAACCACTTGCCACGGCAGGATCGGACGCCCGCAGGGCGTTCGACTTTCGCTCGTACGTTGGGGTCAATCATGATGGCGCTCCTCTCATCCCCAGCACCACGTGCAGGGACTGTCGCATTGTTGCCTCATGCAGAGAATGAATGCCGAACCGCCGGCCGCCCCGTCGGGCTCGTCGTCCGCGCAGGACGCAAGGCACGACTGCAAGTCGTCCTCGCAATGGAGAAAGCAGACCAGGAACAGGGTGCACGCGGCGTCCGATTCGCACAGCGCGCAGGGGTCGTAGCAGTGTTCGAGGATGCACGGGCGGCACGCCGGTTCGTCTCCCGCGAGGTAGTCGCAGACCGCAGCGGCACCGCCGGCACCTCTCGCTCCCGACGCTCCGCTCGAACCGCCAACTCCCGCGGCACCCGCCGTTCCGCTCGTGCCGCCTGCCTCCGCGTCCATCGCACCCGCGCCCGCCGCACTGCCGGACAACCCCGCTCCCGCCGCCCGTCGCACCACCGCCGAACCCGCTCTGTCCTGCTCCGGTGTCCGTGGCCGCATCCGGTCCCGCGAACGAAGGGTTGCCCGGCGTGTGCTCGACGCGACCGCCGCACGAGCTCGCCACCACGAACACGACGAGGGCGAAGCGACACGAGGTCGGGGAGTTGGCGCTCACGATCCTCCTCTCTTCATCATAGCGACTGCGCGTCGGCTGTCCCGTGTTGGAGCGGCCCGGTCAACAGCCAGGAGGGCCACACGTAGTTCGACTCCGACCGGAAGAAGGTCCATCGCATCGCGGGAAAGCGTGGAGCGGGCGCTCACGCTCGCGAGCTTCTTTGCCTCGCGCCGTCCGTCGGGAAGCCCTTGCATTCTCGATTTTCGTTGACTCGTCCGAACCATCTTTGTTTTGTGCGGCCATGCCAATTGCGGGCGGATGGTGCTCGGCGCGTACGAGGACGCGATCGTACGGGGGCGAGCGCGGGCGACGTCGGGGGACTTCGGGGCCGACTTGATCGAGCGCTCCCGATACGGGTTGTGAGGGTGCCGGGGCGGCTGGTCACGGTGGACCTCGGGGCTTATGCTGCCGGGCATGACGACGCCTCGCGAACACGCCCAGCACTTGCTCGGCTTCATCGACCGCTCCCCGACCGCCTTCCACGCCACCGCGGAGGCCGCGGCGTGGCTCACCTCCCATGGCTTCGAGCCCTTGCTCGAGCGCGATGCCTGGAAGCTCTCCCCGGGGGACCGCCGCTACGTGGTTCGCAATGGCAGCTCCATCGTGGCGTTCGTGGTGGGCAGCGCACCTCCGTCCGAGGCCGGGTTCGACCTCGTCGGCGCGCACACGGACTCCCCGGTGCTCAAGCTCAAGCCCAACGCGGTCGTGCATCGGCACGGCTACCGGCAGCTTGGGGTCGAGACCTACGGGGGACTTCTGCTGTCGACCTGGCTCGACCGGGACCTTGGCCTCGCAGGCAGGGTGGTGCTCGATCGCGCCGGCGCGGAGCTCGAAGGAAAGCTCGTTCACATCCAGCGCCCGATCTTGCGGATTCCGAACGTCGCCATTCACCTGAACCGTGAGGTCAATACCAAAGGGCTCATCCTCGACCAGCAGAAGCACTTGCCCCCCGTGCTGGGCCTCGCCAGCGGCAGCTCCGACGAGGGCGCGCTGCGCAAGCTCCTCGCCACGGAATTGGAGCGGCAGGGCACACGCGTGAAGCCGACGGAGATCGCGGACTACGACCTTGCCCTGGTGGACGTGCAGCCCTCGAGCCTTGGGGGGCAGGAAGAGGAGCTGATCTTCGCCCCGCGCATCGACAACCTCGCATCCTGCCACGCCGCGCTGTGCGCACTCGTGGAAGCCGTCGCCAGCTTGCCTCTCGCCGCGCCCACCCGGTGCGTCGCACTGTGGGACAACGAGGAGTGTGGTAGTCGAAGCATGCAGGGGGCCCAGGGGCCGTTCTTGCGGCAGGTCCTCGGTCGCGTGGTGGAAGCGCGCGGCGGCAGGGCCCGTGAAGACCTCGATCGCGCCTTCGCAGGCTCGTTCCTCGTGTCGGCAGACATGGCCCACGCCGTCCACCCCAACTATGCGGACAAGCACGAGCCCGAGCACATGCCCCTGCTCGGCAAGGGCCCCGTGATCAAGCACAACGCGAACCAGTCCTACGCGAGCGATGGCATGTCTGCTGCCCGATTCGCGCGTGCTTGCCGCGGCGCCGGGTTCTCCCCGCAGCGCTTCGTGGTCCGCTCCGACATGCCCTGCGGCTCCACCATCGGCCCGATCACGGCCGCTCTCACAGGCATCAAGACCGTCGACGTCGGCAATCCGATGCTCAGCATGCACTCGATCCGAGAGATGGCCGCCGTGGAGGACCATGCGATGATGATCGGGGCGCTGGGACGCCTGTTCGGCATGCCGGCCAAGGAAGAGAAGAAGAGGGGAGCAAGGAAGATGCGATTGGTTTCGTGAGCGGGCTCAGTGGCTCATGAGCGACGCGAAGAAGACGTAGCCCCAGCGGTTCGCGTAGCAGGCATCGCCCCCACCCGCCTGGAAGCACTTCTGGACGAGGTGTGTCGGGAAGGGGCCGTACACCTCTCGGTTTCCCGAGTAAGACTGGTACGACTCCTCCACGCAGTAGCTCGGGTGCGCCGAGTCCGGCTGTGACCCGGCCATGCAGTAGGCGTTGCCGCGCAAGCTGATGGCGAAGTCCCGGTTCCACCGGGGCACGTACACCTTGCGACCGTCGATGACGAACTCCCTGGTGGCCGTGCACGGGGCGCCGCCTCCGCCCGCCTTGCACCCTTCCACCATCTGCTTGGTGAAGGGCCCGTACGCATTGCTCGCGTCCACGCACAACCGGAGCGTCAGGTTGGCCTGCGTCCCGGGCGGGCAGAACAGGTCGCCAGTTCCCGACGAGGACCCGGGTGAATCCATCGCATCGCCGGGCCGCGGATACTTGGTGCCGCTCACCGTCCAGTCGATCGGGGCGTACTTCACCACCCGGGACTGCACATCGGCGTAGCGGCCCACCAGCGTGCGCGTGTCGGCCACGTTCTGCAGCACCATCGTGGCCGCCGCGGCGCCCGCCCCGATGCCCGACGAGTACTCGATCGGGTGCAATCGGATGGCCGCGTTGGCCTTGAACGACTGCGCCATGGTCTTGCCCGCCACCAAGAGGTTCTCCACCCGGTCGTTGGTCAGCGCGCGCAGCGGAATGAAGAACGGCAGCGCGTGCAGCTCCGATGACAGATAAGAAGGTAGCGCGCAGGTTCGCAGCGGGTGGATGTCTCCGTTGTAGGCCCCGATGGCGATCCGGTCCGCGAAGACCTTGCCCGTCTTGCCCGTTGCGCCGGAGTCCAGGTCACTGCCCTTGAGCACGAAGTTGCCAATGCCAACGCTCCTTCGCGTATCCCGCAGGTAGGGGAACTTCGACAGCCCATGGGCCGTACCGAACACGTCGGCGGCGATGGACAGCCGGTTGCCCTGGCCCCGGGGCTCCCGCTCGCGAAGCCACCGATACCAACCGATCGCGTGACGCTCCGCCCGCTCGAGCACGTCGTAGTTCACGCCGCCACGCCAGTCCGACACCTCGTTGGCCGCCGAAGACTTCGACTTGAACAGGTATCCGTACGCGTAGTCGTTGCCCGGGTTCCAGTTCTGGTTCGATAGCTGCCCTGCCGCCACGCCTCCGCTTCCCTTCACCCGGCGGTACGTCCAGATCTTGTCCCAGCTCGAGTTGCCAACACCGTAAAAGTCCGGGTGGTCCGGCTGCACGGGCAGCGCGTTGTCCGCCACCGCTGCGCTGTTGTACCGCATCACGAAAGGGAAGACCGTCGCCTGCCCGCACGTGTCGCTCGCGATCTCCGTGCTCCCGTCGCTCGACTCCACCCCCTGCAGGTAGGGAGCCCCCGAGAGCACCAGCACGTCGCCCAACTCGGTCGCGTCAACCACGATGGGCCCCCCCGTGCGGTGGCTCGTGATGCGCGTCAGCGTCTTCGTGTAACGCGAGGAGTCCGACGTGGAATACCAGTCCTGCATGTCCTCGGAGAGGCGACGGTCATACCCGCCCCATGCGACACCCTCCTTGGCCTTGCGCTGAATGGCCGTCACGGAGGTGATGCGAGTGCGGCCGTTGACCTGCTCGGTTTCGACACGTTTGACGACGGTGCCGAGCAAGACGGTCAGGTTGCCGGACTCGCGGCTGAGGGCGGGCAGGATGTGATTGGACAGCAAGCTCTTGGGCTCAAAGCAGTTCTTGGAGACCCAGCACCCGCCGGGGTTTCCGGTGGCGTCCATCCACTGCACGAACTCCTTGGGCAGGTTGCGCGCGTCCTTGGCGACCGCACCGACGTCGTAGCCGTTGACCTTGTGCCAGGCGAAGTCGACGGCGGGAACACCGCCCGCCGTGAGCTGACCGCCGGGCCAATCGGTGGGCTCGAGCAAGCAGGTCTTCACGCCTTCCCGCGCGGAGGTCAAGGCAGCGGCCAGGGCAGCGGTCGTTCCACCGGCGACGACGACGTCACAGCGCAGGGACACCAGGGCGCTGGACTGCTGTTCGCGCTCCTCCGGGTCGAAGGCGTCGGTACCGAGGGCGCAGCCCTGGGCGAGGCAAGCACCGGCGCATGCGAGGAGAAGGGCGTTCCACTGGAGTTTCATCGTTCTATCCCGGTTGTGGGTAGCAAGGGTTCCACATCCCTCCTTTGCAGAGATTGTGCCACGTATCCCACCCGTGATTACCAGGGAAGAATCGCCCTGCCCGACGAGGGTGTCCGCGCCAAGTGAGATCTAGAACTTCCCACTCCCTGATCTCCGAGTTCCCAGGGACTGATGCGCCGTCCCTCTTCCGCTCGACCCGTCCCCGTCTTAGGAGCCAGGCCATGAAGCTCTACACCTCCCCCATGTCCTCGAACGCGCGTAAGGCCAGGATGGCCGCGTTGCTCCTCGATATCGAGGTCGACCTCGAGACGGTCGACCTCGCCACCGGCGCGCACCGCCGCCCCGACTACCTGAAGCTCAACCCCAACGGCATGGTTCCCGTGCTCGTCGACGGGGACTTCGTGCTCTGGGAGTCCAACGCCATCATGACCTACCTGGCCGATAGCAAGCCGGGCAACACGCTGTACCCGTCGGAGCGACGGGCCCGGGCGGACGTGGACCGCTGGCTGTTTTGGTCATCGAGTCACTGGAACCCGGCCATCGGAATCCTGACCTTCGAGAACATGATCAAGAAGATGTTTGGTCTCGGCGAGGCGGACCCGGCGCAGGTACAGAAGGGCGAGCAGATGTTTTCGCGGTTCGCGAAAATCCTCGACGCACACCTCGCCTCTCGCGCCTACGTGACCGGCGAGAACCTCACGCTCGCGGACGTCGCGATCGCGGCTCCACTCATGTACGCGGTGCCTGCGAAGCTGTCGCTCGAGGGGTTCGAGAACGTGAAGCGTTGGTTCGACCGGGTCCAAGCGCTGGAGGCGTGGAAGAAGACGTCGTTGTAGCGACTGGTCACTCGCGGTCGGAGTACGTCCGCAACCCGATGCCCCAGGTGGACGAGAACAGGGAGCATTCCCCCCAGCCGGCGTCCCGTGGGCAGTCGCTTGCGGCGACGCGACCCGAGTACAGGCCATGCAGGACGACACTGCCCAGTCCTACGCCTGCCATGAGCTGGGCGTAGGTGGCCTCCGACGCCACGTCCGTGCGATGGTACACACGGAGCTCACCGATCAGCAGCGGCGCTTCGCCCGCCTTCTTCTCCCACAGGCCACGCACGCGTCCGCCAAGATCCCACCCGTAGCCTTCCGGGATCGCATGGGCGTGACCGCCGATCAGGGGTCCGGCCGCAAGATTCAGTTTGTGGCCGTTCCAAGGAGCGATCCTCACGTCCGCGCCAAGCGACCCTCCAACGCCGGCGAGCAGAAGCGGTTCGCCTCCCGCGGGGGGCTCGCTTCGATACGCTGACGTTCCCAAGTCGATGCCAGCCTCGATCCACGGGTACACCATCCAGTCCCGCGGGCGCCATGTCTTGGCTCCACCCACGAACAGCACCCACGCGTCCTCTGCCTTCCCCGTGGTCACGCCTTTCGGGCTCACGTGGACGCTGGCGAAGGTGATGTACGAAAAGGACTCGTGGAAGGTGCGTCGCCAAGGCTGCACAGAGCCCGTTCGAGGGGGAGGGGCAGGAGGCCCTGCTGGTTGCGCAGCGGTGCCCCCGGGAAAGCTGGCGGGGCTCTGCGGCCGCGCCGACCCTGCCCACGAGACTGCGAGCGCCATGCAGGGCACGAACCGGGCGAGCCGCCGCAAACCGCTAGTCCCAAATCGAGCGCTGTTCGAAGAACAGTGCTTGGGGTCGGGGCTATCCGAGCCGAAGGCGAGGCGTTTTGGGGTGAGCCGCGTTGAGCGTGGCGAGGGGGCTTTGCGAAAGCCCCCTAAGAAGAACCTAGACCCAAAGCAACGCGAAGCGCTTGATTTGGGGCTAGTCATAAGCGCACACGTTGGAGGCCACGGTGGACTTGATGCACGCGGCCCCGCTCGGGCACGCCGTGCACGCCCCGGAGGAACAGTCGCTCGCGGCACACCGGTAGGGCTCGCCGTACGACTGAGAGCAGCAACCGGACCAGCACTTGGCGCTCGCGTGACACCCCTCGCAATAGTACCGGTTGTTCACCGTGTTGCGCTCGCAGCTCTGGCCGTCCGACGTGTCACACTTGATCCCGCAGACACCGCAGTCGTCGTTCGTGTTGACGGTGCGAGGCTCGCCGCCGCAGCACCGCGCGAGCGCATCCCCAGGCTTCCAGTTGTAGCCGTCGGGATGCGCCGTGGCCTGCCCGCACACGCCACCCTGGCACTGGCCGGGCTTCCAGCACTCGTTAGGACCGTCGTCGCAATCCACCCCATCGGGGATAGGGACGGATTCGCAGGCCCCTTGCACGCACAGCATCTCGTGGCACGCGCCCGGTTCCCCGCAGGACGTTCCCTCCGGGTTGACCGCACAGAAGTCCACGTCCGGTGCGACATCGGGAGCGGGCTCCTCGGCCGCATCCTCCACGTCGGCGTCCACCTCGGCATCCGCGTCCTCGACGATCGGCCACTCGACGAGCGCGTCGTGGGGCCCACCGCCATCGGGCACGGTCGTGGGGCCCACGCCGTTCTCGAAGTCGGGGAGCAAGCATCCGGTCACGCCGAGCAAGGGCAGGGCGATCGCAAGGAAGGAGGTTCGTGGAGCCATCAGAACGCCCCTCCGACGCCAGCGGAGGCCGCACCGATCCATGGCTGGACCCGAAGGCCGCTCGTGGGCTGAGGCGTGACTTCTCGAGGCCCGGGGTCCGTGAGAAGCAGGAGCGTGCCCAGCCCGAGGGCGACCGTTCCCACCGCGAATCCTGCGGTCGACGCGTTCCGCCACCGGTCATAGGACTCGTTGTCGGCCCACGCGACGGGAGGGCAGACTCCCGCGGGGCAACGGCTCTCCAGGTCGGCTTTTTTACCCCAGGCCACCAGCCCGGCGGTGGACCCGACCACCATGCCCGCCGCGCCAACAGCCACACCCACCCAGCCTAGGGTGCGGTGCGGCGATGCGGTCGACTTGCCGTCCTCGGTGCGCACGCCGAGCAGGAATCCCTCGGTGCGCTGCTCTCCCTCCGCGACGCGGAAGCGACGAAGCTCGACCGCGGTGCCGTGCGCGAACTCGAGGACGTGTTCGCCGGGGTCCAGCAGCACGGTGGCGGCGCTGGCCTCCTCGGACAGGGGGTTGCCGTCGAGCTTGAGGGTGGGAGGCTCTGCGGACTCGCCTTGCAGGACGACGCGAAGCCGGGCCACACGCATGCGAAGCGTTTCGGCCCGGGTGCGAGCTTCTTGCTGCGCCTTGGTGTGGATCTCGGGCCAGGACGCGTCCACGCGGATGGCGGCCACCCGCTCGTAGCGCTCGAGCGCGTCGACAAGGCGCCCCATGCGTTCGAGACACAGGGCCGCACGCACGCCGAAGGTGGGCGCGGGAATGAGCTCGTCGGCCGCGTCGAACTTGCGCAAGGCGGCAGCGTGCTCGCCCTGCTCGAGCAAGGCCAGGCCTTCTTCGCCGAGCGCGATGGCCGCATCCCGATGGGACCGCGGGGGCTTCTGGGCCAGGGTCGCAGCGCACACGAGCACCATCGCGATCAGCGTCGTGGTGGGCAAGAAGGTCCGGGGGATGCCCCGGGATGGATGGCTTCCGATGAGCTCGGTCAAAGCCCGAACACCTCGTGCGGCTTGCGGCCCGTCCCCACCGGCCTCGCGTTGCGACGACCGGGAGGGAGCGTCTGCGTGGGCGCCGGGGACGAGCTATCGGAGTCTGGCACCGGTAAGCGTTCCACATCCCACACCGGCGGCGCAACCGAGATCGCGGGCGGGAGCGCGGATGCCGCGATCGGAGCTTGAATGGACGCAGGTGGCTCCACGGAAACCTCCGACGCGTCAGCCCTCGGCCCGGACAGGGGGGCGCCCTGAAACCTGGGTCCGACCAACCAGACGGCGGAGCCGCCGAACCCTGCCGCCACGATCATCGTCACAGCCGCCAAGGCGTAGAGCCGCCAATCTCGGGTCTTCGCCTGGGGCAGGGATGGAACAGGGGGACGCACGTTCTCCACCGGCCGGGAGACGGGCATCTCCGGCGTCGCGGACTGGGAAGGCATCGGCGCCGTGGCGGTCTCGACGGAGTCCTCTATCCCTGCCGGGATGAGCACGTCCTCCATGACCCGGGTGGGGTCGTCCGTGTCGACGGAGACCCGGTTGGTGCGGGTGGGTTCGAGGTAGACGTCGTGGAAGGTCGGGGGAGCGACCTCGAGCTCGGCGCACGCCGTGGGGTTCATGCCGGGCTCGACCTCCACGGAGCGCGGCTCCACCCACAGATCGAAGCGTCGCAGCTGCGGCTGGGACGAGAACGCCTCGCCGCCGCGACGCCACGAGGCCTCGTCCGAAGGTTCGAGCAACCGCGGCAGATCGTCCACGCTCGGGAGCGGAGCGTCCTCTGGTCGCTCGGCCTCGTGGGTGATCGCCTCCGGCTCGAGGTCCACACGGGAGGGACGCATCTCCGACTCGAGCGCTTCGAACGCCATGCCGGTAAGTGACGAAACGGTCCCCGGCAGGAGCGCGTCACGCAGCGCCGCTGCCATCTCCGCGGCGCTGCCGAAGCGCCGGTTCGGGTTCGGGTTCAACGCCTGGTCCGTCCACGCGTCGAACTCAGGAGGGATCGACCGCAGCACCGAAGGGGGTGGGTAGTCCACCTCGGCGATCGCCTTGAGCAGCCCGAGCAAGTCCTCCGCGTGCTCGTCGAAGGGCCGCTGGCCGACCATGCATTCGTACACCACGACGGCCAGCGCCCACAGGTCCACCTTCGCATCGATCGGCTTCTTGCCGCGCGCGCGCTCCGGGCTCAGGTAGTGCGTGGTCCCGATCACCGCGTCCGTGCGGGTGAGCGAGTCCTTCGCGTCGCCGTCGATCAGCTTCGCGATGCCGAAGTCCACGAGCTTCGGGACCTCGCCCTCCTCCGTGGCATGCAGGAAGATGTTGTCGGGCTTGATGTCCCTGTGGATGATGCCCTTGGCGTGCGCCTTGTCCACCGGTCGCGCGATTTGCTCCACCAGCCAGACCACCGTGGTCGCGTCGAGGGTCTTCAAACGCTGCAGTCGCTTGGCCAGGGTCTCGCCCTCGAGCAGCTCCATCGCGAAAAACGGCACGTCGCCGTGCATGCCGTACTCGAGGATGTGCACCACGTTGGGGTGAGTCAGGGCAGCGACCGTGCGAGCTTCCTTCTCGAAGCGCGCGCGCGCGACCTGGGAGTGAGCGTCGACCGGCCGGAGCATCTTGAGGGCCACGGGGATGCCGAGCACGAGGTGCTCGGCGCGCCAGACGATCGCCATGCCGCCGGAGCCGATGGGCTTGACGAGCCTGAACCGCTTGGACAGGACCGTGCCTGGCCCGATGTTGGTCGGGACCGGGACCGGCTTGTCCGCGCGAGATCGCATGAGCTGCAACCTTGCCAGAAGGGCGCGGGAGACGCCACGGGTACGGACCTTCGGGAGGAAGGTCGTGGCCACGGCGACGCCCGATTCGCGCTTGCCTTGCAGAGGCCTCGGATTTCGCCGCCCCCGCTCGACTGCACTTACCGCGAACCGGTAGAATGGCAGCCGGTCGTGAAGGCGAAGGAGGCCGATGATGCGTTGCCTTGTGTGGCTTGCGGCGTTCTCGATAGCAGTCGCGGGGTGTGGTGACGATGACGACTCGACCTCGTCGCCGGGCGGCACCGGGGGGGGAAGCGGTGGGTCGAGCGGCACGGGTGGGACAGGCGTTGCGGGAGACGCCGGGCAAGGTGGCACGGGGGGAGCCGGGGTCGATGGCGGCTCCGGCGGCTCCGGCGGCTCCGGCGGCTCCGGCGGAACCGGCGGAACCGGCGGCTCCGGCGGCTCCGGCGGGACCACGGAAACGGGAGGCAGCGGCGGCTCCGCCGGGAGTGGTGGCGGCAGCGCGGAGGCTTGCCCCCCTCTGCCTGCCCCAGGCTCGAACGTCGTGGACGTCACCCCCACCGACCTCGGCAACCTCACGAGCATCGTGTCGAACGCCGCCCCCGGGGACACCATCCGCTTCGCGTCAGGAACCTACGACCTCGGTGGCGAGTACCTCTGGGTTTCGGCGCCCGGTGTCACCTTGCGCTCCGCAACCGGAAACCGAGACGACGTGGTCCTCGACGGCAACTACCAGACGACCGAGATCATCACGATTGCCGCGTCGAACGTCACGGTCGCCGACCTCACCCTCCGGCAAGCCTACACCCACCCCATCCACGTGGTGACAGCCGGGTCGGACACGGTGGGCACCCGGATCTACAACGTCCACGTCGTCGACCCACGCGAGCAGGCGATCAAGGTCAACCCGAGCAGCGAAGGCGTCTACGTGGACGACGGGGAGGTCGCTTGCTCGCACATCGAGCTGACGGACGCAGGTCGGCCTCACGTGCAGCCGGACCCGGGAGGCTGCTACACGGGCGGATTCGACGGGCACCAGGCTCGTGGCTGGGTGCTTCGGGACAACACGATCCAGGGGTTCTGGTGCGACAACGGGCTATCCGAGCATGCGGTGCACTGCTGGCGTGGGTGCCGGGACACGGTGGTGGAACGCAACCGCTTGATCGACAACGCGCGCGGTGTCGGGTTCGGCTTGGCCACCAGCGGGAGCGCTAGGACGTACGACGACAATCCTTGTCCTGAAGCCGGAGGCGCGTACGTGGGCCATTACGACGGGATCGTGCGCAACAACTTCATCTTCGCGAGCGACCCTGGCTTGCTGGCGTCGTCGTCGGGGTTCGACTGCGGGATCTGCTTCTGGTCCGCATGCGGTGCGCGGGCCGTGCACAACACGATCGTCTCGACCGGGAGCAACTTCTCGTCGATCGAGTGGAGGTTCTCGACGAGCGTGGGAGTCGAGGTCAGCAACAACATCGCCACGCATGCGCTTCGCGAGCGCGACGGTGCATCGGGGTTGCTCGAAGGCAACCTCGAGAGCGCGCCGCTGTCGCTGTTTGTCGATGGTCCTGGGGGTGAATTGCACCTGGCTCCGGCAGCGAGCGCAGCGATCGACCAGGGGATTTCCTTGCCGGCGGGCCAGTGCGACGACGACATCGACGGTGAGGCGCGAGACAACAGCCCGGACATCGGTGCGGACGAAGTGGAGTGAGGGATGAGCGAGGGGCTTCTACCGTCGCTCGGGGGAGCCCAGGGGGGCCTCGAAAATTTGCGCGGCGCGCGCGGCCACGTGGGATCGCAGGGACAGGAAGGCGGGCATGCGGGTCATGCGATCGAGCGCGGGGCACTGCAAGAACCAGATGGCGTCGATGGCGTGAGCGGAAGCCGCGCGAAGGGCGCTCCAGGCGTCATCGACCTGTCCGCCGATGGCCATGCGTTCGGCGACGAGTTGCATGATGCGCGCCCGTGCCGCGGGCGGCGTGTCCTCGTGCGCGGCGAGCGCGGTGAGCGTGCCGACCTCTTCGTCGGGCTCCGGCTCGATGAACATGCGAAGGGCCGACATCTGCAGAGCCGTTGCCGTGCCTTCGACCGAGGCGACGTTTTCGCGTGCCCACGCCAGCATGATGCGGTCCCCTAGCCAAAGGCCGATGCGGACGCGGGCGAGCAAGGTTTCGGGGTGGTTGGGGTGGATCTGGTCCGCCTTGTCCAGGTACTCCGCGGCGCGAGCCGCGTGCCTACCGAAGGCCACCACGTAGGCGGCATCCCACAAGGCCATCAGGTTGCGAGGCTCCACGCGAAGCGCGAGCTCGAGCATACCAAGCCCCTCTTCGGTCCGGCTGGCAGCGCAGTGCAAGAACCCGAGCGCCCAGTGGGCGTCGGAGAGCGCCGGGTTGCAACGCACCGCTTCCTCCGCGCGCCTTGCCGCAGACATCCAGTTGGCGCCGTACAAGGCGTGGATGGCGAGCGCCAGGTGCGCTTCCCCAAGGTTCGCGTTCAGCCCCAGCGCCGACCGCGCCAGGTGCAGGCCTTCCGCTGCCAGCCCGGCGGACGCGCGCGGAACCACATACCACGTCCGCAACATGGCGTGCGCCAGCCAGGCCAGCACCAAGGGGTCCTTGGGGCTGATCTCCCGGGCGCTCTCCAGCAAGCCTACCGCTGTCCGGCAACCTTCCGCCGTCCACTCGCCGAGCGCATACTGCGCACGCAAAAACCCGTCGACGTTTTCCCGGTCGGCAGGCCCATGCCCAGGACGCTGGTCGTCGTACTCGAGTGCCAGCACCTCGGCGAGACTGGCAGAGATCTCGGCCTGCAGGTCGAAAAGGTCCGACGCCTTGCGCTGAAATCGCTGTGCCCACAGCACGAAACCTCGCTCGACCTCCACCACCCGCACCGTGACCGCCATCATGCCCGACGCACGCTTCGACAACGTGCCTTCCACGACCACTTCGACCCCGGCCTGCCGCCCGATGAGCTGCGCGTCCTCGCTCTCGGTTCCCTGCAGCGCGAATCGCTTCGCCACGCGGACCGAAGGACAAATGACCAGCTTCTCGACGATGGCCACGGTCAAGGCGTCGGCAATGTAGTTGTCCTGCGGGTCTCCCAGATTCCGAAACGCCAGCACCCCTACCGACCGCATGTGCGGCGTGTTGGTGGTGGCGATCGCCGGCCAGTCCTTACGAACCTCCTCCACGCCCGCATCCGAAGCCCGTCGCATGGCAGGACGGATCCCGTCGCGCGCCGCGCGGAGCATCTCGACAACCTTTCGCGCGCTCTCAGGCCTCCCCGAAGGCTCCCGCTCGAGCAGCGCGAGCACCACCCGAGCGAGAGGCTCCGGCACGTCGGGCTGCACCGTGCGAGGCGATGGCGCAGGCACGGACAGACGCGCCACGTTCGGACCACTCACGTCCTCGTTCGGCCATGGGTTGCGACCCGTGAGCAGCTCGAACAGGATCAACCCGAGGGCGTACAGGTCCGTCTGCTCCGACAGGTGCCGCCCCTCGATCTGCTCCGGCGCCATGTAGCGCGGTGTGCCTGCGCCCCGCAGCGGAAGCACCTCGACCTCTGGCCCGTCGCGCAACACCGCAACGCCGAAGTCGGTGATCACCACGCGCCCGTCGCGCGCCACCATCAGGTTGTCGGGCTTGAGGTCCCGGTGCACGACGTTCGCCTTGTGGGCAGCTGCCAGCCCCTCTGCGATCTGCAGGGAATAGCTATAGGCGCGGTCGAGATCGACCGCTCTGTCCTTCACGATGGCGGCCGAGAGAGGGTCGCCCAAGATGCACTCCATCGTGTAGTAGTGCTCGCCGCGCCGCTCCCCGATGTCGTGGATGCGAACGACGTTGGGGTGGGTGATGCGACGTGTGAGACGGACTTCGCTTCGGAACCGGGAGACGGCGGAGGGGTTGTCCGCGAGGTCCTTGCGCAGGATCTTGAGGGCGACCTCTTCTTCGAGGATCTGGTCCCGCACGCGATACACGGACCCCATGCCGCCCACGCCGAGCAAGCCGACCAGCTCGTATCGTCCCGCGTAGCGCGACGGCCGATTCTTGCCCGAACGCGCGTCATCGGGCGGGATCGACTTGGAGCCAGGGGGACGTTCGCTCGGGATGAGGATGGACCGCTTGGCCCGCGAATCGATCTCGTCGTCGATCCGCGTGCTCAACCCCACGTCCTTCGCGAACGCCGCGAGCTCGTCAGGGTCGACCGTGATGGAGATGTCTTCCTCGGAGTTGGCCTCCGCGAGGTCGAACTCCAGCGACGGGTCCGGCGGCTTCGAGGGTGACTTGGGTGGTCCTTTCATGCGGTGCCCTTCGCAGAACCGAAACACCCTACAGCACCCCGGTCTCCAGGTCACCGGTCCGCGAACCGCTTCCCCTGATCCGGGGCGAAGCGCCGGGCGGAGAGATTGGCCTCTGGATGTTGCTTTTCGAAGGGCGAGGCGGTCTGCCACCCATCAGGTGGGTGATGCGCCTTCCCACGGGGCGGGTCAGCATGGGTCGATTCCAACGCACAACCCGTCCCCACGCAGCTACCCACATCCGCACGAGCAACGAAACCATCTGCGGTGCTCTGCGGAATCTGCGGCCAACTCCGGTGGCTCCGGATTGGGGGCGTCGTTCTCCGGTTTGCCTTCGCCGCTCGCCGGAGTATGCCTGCCCCATGCGTATGGCGGTCACCGGCGGCGCCGGCTTCATCGGATCCCACCTCGTCGAGCGCCTCCTTGGCGACGGGCACGAGGTGCTTTGCATAGACAACCTGGACCCCTTCTACCCGGCCACGGTGAAGCTCGCGAACCTCTCGGCCGTGGCGGAGCACCCGCGCTTGGCCATGTCGGGCATCGACCTGTGCGACGTGCACGCCGTGGAGGAAGTCCTGGGGCAATTCCGCCCCGAAGTGCTGTTTCACATGGCCGCGACCGCGGGGGTGCGCCCCTCCATCGAGCGTCCCATGACGTACGTGAAGCTCAACGTGGACGCTACCCAAGCCGTCCTTTCGGCATGCCAGAAGCACGCGGTCGAGCGCGTGGTGCTCGCCGGCTCCTCCAGCGTGTACGGCAAGGATCAGCCCGCCCCGTTCCGCGAAGACCACGCGTCCGGTGAGCCCCAGAGTCCCTACGCCGCCACCAAGCGCTCCATGGAGCTGCTCGCCGCCGCCCACGCTTCCGTTCACGGAACCACCGTCACCGTCTGCCGGCTCTTCACCGTCTACGGCCCGCGCCAGCGCCCGGACCTCGCCATCAGCCGCTTCGTCCGCGCCATCCTCGCCGACAAGCCCATCACCATCTTCGGCGACGGGACCTTCGCACGCGACTTCACCTACGTGCAGGACACCGTGAATGGACTGCTCGCCGCCGTGCAGGCCCCTTCCGGCTTCCGCATCTACAACCTCGGCGCGGGCAAGCCCTCCTCGGTCAACGACCTGGTGGCCACCATCGAGCGCGTCATGGGGACCCGCGCGAAGATCAATCACACCTGCGAGCAGAAGGGCGACGTCCCCATCACCTACGCATCGGTCGAGAAAGCGCGCGAAGAGCTCGGCTGGACCGCCGCCATCGACCTCGAGGAGGGCATTCGCCGCTTCGTGTCATGGGCCCGCGAAGCCAGACCGGTGTACTTCCGGGTTGGCGAGCCCTGGTCCCTCGGGGTGGGCTAGAGCCGTCGCAAACAGTCCCTCGTAGGAGCCCAAGGCCTGGCACTCCCCGTCCGCTGCGGCTATGGACGTGCCGTTGCACCATGTCTCTGCTCCAAGTCTCTGACATCGCCTTCGGGTATGGCGCCGACCGGTTGTTCCGGGGCGTGACCTTGCGCCTCAACGCCGGGGAGCGCGCCGCCCTCGTCGCCCCCAACGGCGCCGGCAAAACCACCTTGCTGCGCCTCATCGCAGGCGAGCTGTCCCCAGACGAAGGTTCCGTCGTGATCCGCAAAGAGGCCAGCGTAGGCTTCTACCGGCAATCTCACGAGCTGGGCACCGACGGCACCGTCCTCGACGCCTTGCTGTCCAGCTTCCAGCAGGTGCTCGAGATCCGGCACGAGCTCGACCGCGCACGCGACCAGGCAGCCTCCGGCGGCGAGGCCCAACTCGCCCACCTCGCCCGCGTAGAAGAGCAGTACCAGGTCGCCCACGGCGACGAGCTCGAGCGACGCGTCCAGATGATTGCCCAGCACCTCGGCTTCGGAAACACGTCCCTTCACCGGCCGGTGGCGTCGCTGTCCGGCGGAGAGCGCGGTCGTCTGCACCTCGGCGTCGTGCTCTCCCAGCGCCCCGACCTGCTGATGCTCGACGAGCCCACCAACCATCTGGACCTCGAGACGATCGCCTGGCTCGAGTCCCATCTCGCGGACTACCCCGGCGCCGTCCTCGTCGTCTCCCACGACCGTGCGTTCCTCGACAACGTGTGCCCGCACACCCTCGAGCTGGGTCAAAAGACGTTTCGCAGCTATCCGCTTTCGTATACAGCCTACGCGGTGGCCCGCCAGGAGGACCTCGAACGCGAGCGCGCCGTGCAGGAACGCCAGCAGGCGATGATCTCGAAGACCGAGGACTTCATCCGCAAGAACATCGCCGGACAGAAGACCAAGCAAGCCCAGAGCCGCCGCAAGATGCTCGAGAAGCTCGACAAGCTCGAGAGGCCCGAAGACACCTGGGAGGTCGCCCAGCGCGTGAGCTTCCGCTTCGTCCCCGCCCCGCGCACCGGCGACATCGTCTTCGAGGCAACCGGCCTCGGGGCGAGCCGCGGCGGCGTCCGCTTGTTCGAAAAACTCGACCTGCTCGTGCGGCGTGGCGAACGCCTGGCCGTGGTCGGACCCAACGGATGTGGCAAGACCACCTTGCTCAAGCTCATCTCTGGCTCCGGCGACCCGAACGACGAAGGCAACGTGCGCGTCGGGTCCAACGTTCTGCCAGGCTACTTCGACCAGCATCTCGGATCCCTCGAGCAGTCCAGGAGCGCCGTCGACGAGATCCGGTCGGTTCGCGGGGACATGAACGAAGACACCGCGCGCGGCTACCTCGCACGCTTCCGCTTCTGGGGAGATCAGCCCTTCCAGAAGGTCGCCAGCATGTCCGGCGGCGAGCGCAGCCGCCTCGCCCTCGCCAAGCTCCTTCTCGAACCCCGCAACGTCCTGTTCCTCGACGAGCCCACCAACCACCTCGACATCCCCGCCGCCGAAATCCTCGAAGAAGCCCTCATCCACTTCGACGGAACCGTCGTGCTCGTGTCCCACGACCGTCGCTTCCTCGAGAACGTCAGCACGCGCGTGGTGGCCTTCCGGCCCGAGGGCATCGAGATCTTTCCCGGCGGGTACGGACAGCTCTCGCGGCGTACAGAATCCGTGCCGCCGACCAGCACCGACCGCGCCGCGTCCGACGACCGAACCAGCCGTCGCGCGCAGTTCGAAGCCAGCAAGGCCGCCTCCCGCCTGCAGCAACGCAAGCAGCGACGCTTCCACGAGCTCGAGGACTTGATCGCCAAAGCCGAGCAGGACCTTGCCCACGTCAACGAGTCCATGAGCCGCGCCGGAGACAGCTGGGAAGAGCTTGCAAAGTGGACCGGCCAGCAACAGAAGCTCGAGACCGACCTGTCGTACTTCATGCAAGAATGGTCCGACCTCGGCGACGAGCTGGCCTCACAAGAGCCAGCGCAAGAGCAAGGAGGGGAAACTTGCAGGGAAGATTGATGGGACTACTTCTCCTGGTGGCCCTGCTCGCCAGCTCCGTCGTCGCAGGCATGGGTTGCTCCAGCTGCGGGCAGGAACCCGACGATGGCACCCAGCCCGCCAGCCAGGACCTGCCCGCGTTCGAGCTGCGTGACGACACTGCCGATCTGCTCATCACCTGGGTCGACGAAAAAGGGGACCACCACGTCGTACAACGCCCCGCTGAGGTACCCGAAGGGTCGCGAGACATGGTGCGCGTGGTCACCCTCCAGCACGGCCACGGTGACGTGCTGTACGTGGCGGACCTTCGCACCAAGAACGCGGACGGAACGTACCCGGTCAAGACGATGGCACGCAGCGGATGGGAGCTCGTCGCGCAGCAGCGGCGCGCCAAGTCGATGGCGGCGTTGTCGCCCACGGCCTCCGCGTCGGCGGGAGCGCCCCCCACGGCCCCTGCGGCGCCTGCCTCGGCGCGCTTGTCGGCCATCGTGTACGCGGCTTCCTGGTGTAGTGCGTGCCGGAGCGCGGAGGCGTACCTGCGGTCGCAGGGGGTCACCGTGATCGTGAAGGACATCGAGAAGGACCCCGGCGCCCAGGCCGAAATGGACCAGAAGCTCCACAAGGCCGGGTTTCCCAAACGCGGGACCATCCCGGTCATCGACATCCGGGGCCGGATCCTCGTGGGTTTCGACGCGCGGGACATCAAGCGCGCCATTCAGGAGTCGACCCGCGGCGACCTACTGTGAGACGAAGCGCCCTTTTCTCACCCCAGGATGGTTCCGCGGTCTGTCCCCGGCCGAAGAACTTGCCACTCCGGTGATGATCGCCTTTGCCCCTTGAGCCGCCGCCTGCGCGGATCTACCGTGCTCGATCATCCTCCAAGGAGCTTACCCATGCGCCACTTCGCCTTCGCTTCCGTACTCGCCCTGTCCCTGGTCCCCCTCGCCTGCTCGTCCGACACCGAGCCCTCCGACAACGGCGGAACGGACGATGGCACCAACCCGTTCCTCGAGGACCAGAGCAATCGCGGGAAGGAAGACTCCGCCTACATGAACCCCGACGGGATCGAGGTCGAGGTCGATCTCGAGGCCGACGTCGCGGTGAGCTCTTCCTGGCGATTGAAGGACGCGCCCGCGGATCTGGGGCAGTTCGCGCTGACCTACCTGCGAAAACGCGGTGAGTTCTACATCGAGTCGCTCGCGGAAGCTGCGTCCTCGGACCAGCGCGTGGAATGGCTGGTCGATGGCGCATGGCTCACTGCAGCCGAGACCGGGTCGGTATCCTCGGACAAGCTCACGCACTTCCGAATCCGGGGCATCAATGCGGTGTTGCTTCACAGCGCCGCGCAGGGCGTGAAGGAAGGGACGGAGTTCAAAGCCGTGGTGCCGATGAACCCCTACGACCTCATGAGCGCCGCCGGGGACAAGTGCGCCGACCCGGATGGTCACATGGACCTGAGCCAGTCCGTGTACTGGTATCTGTGGAACCCGGACCGCAGCGGTTGCGAGATTCCCAAGCAGGACATGAAGCTGACGGTGTCCAAGATGTTCGCGCCGGGGCCGGTCACCTATCTCGAGTACGACAAGCTCGTGGCGGACAAGAAGGTCACGGCGGTGGTGCTGTTCGGCCAGATCGGGGACGATCCCTTGACCGATAGTGACCCCGGGGTGTCGGGGCTCAAGCGCATGGTCCGATGGCTCGGTCAGGCAGGCTTCACGGAGGTCACCCCCGCGCCCGTGGGCAAGCGATTCACCAAACGCACGGGCGAGGTGGACTTCGAAATCGACCTGTACTCGCCCTACGACTTCGCAGGACTGAGCGACAGTGCTCACTTCTCCAACTTCCAGAAGGCCCTGTCCGAGCACGAAATCGTGGCCTACGACGGGCACAGCATGCTCGGTGCGAGCGACTTCTGGTCGCGGCCCAAGTACCCCGACTTCTACCAGGTGTTCCTCTATGGCGGGTGCCTGGGTTACGAGTACTACGTGCAGCCGATCCTGGGCGGCAAGGGAGGGTGGGAGAACCTCGACATCATGTCCAGCGTGATCGAGGTGACCGCCGACGCCAACCGCTTCGCGGGCCCCTTCCTCGCCAAGCTCGCCTGGGCCCTCGAGAACGGCTACGCCGCGTCCTGGCGCGATATGCTCGGCGCCGTACGACAGAGCGTCGGGGACTCCACCTTCGGCGCCAGCGGCGTGCGCGACAACTGCTTCACCCCCACCGGCTCGCTGTGCACCGAGGAGCCTGACCCCACCACCACGACCCGGTACGACTCGACATCCGCCGCCCCGATCCCGGACAACGACACCTCCGGCACGACAAGCGCCGTGGAGGTCGCGGACAGCTTCGTTCCCACGTCCGTCGCGGTGGAGCTGAACGTGTCGCACTCGTGGGTCGGCGACCTCGTGGTCACGCTCGAGCACGGCGGCGCTACTGCCACGCTCTGGAACATGACCGGTGGCGGCACCGAGAACATCCGGCAGACGTTCCAGACCACGGCCTTTGCTGGCCTGGACGCCTCGGGCCCCTGGACCTTGAAGGTCGTGGACACGGCGGACAAGGACACGGGCACCCTCGACTCGTGGGCGCTGCTGCTCACCAAGTAACCGTCACGCCTCGAGCCGCACCAGCTCCCCTCGCAGCTGTCTGCCCTGAAGCACGAGACGGCCCACGCCGATGGGCAACTGAAATCTCCGCGGTCCCGCGCTCCCAGGGTTGAAGTACAGCACCCCTCGCTGCACGATCTGACGTGGCTTGTGCGAGTGCCCGCTCACCACCACCGAGACCCCCGTCGCCTCCGGGTCGAGCCCGAGCGTCGCCAAGTCATGCACCACGCAAATTCGGTGCTCTCCCACCTCCACGACGTCCGTCTCCGGCAACGTCCGTGACCAAGCCTCGACGTCCGTGTTGCCCCGCACCAGCCGTACCGGCGCGATCTCCTCGAGCGCCAACACGACCTCCTTGCCGCCGATGTCCCCCGCGTGAACGATGATGTCCACCCCGCGAAGCGCGTCGAGCGCCGAGGCGCGCACGAGCCCGTGCGTGTCCGAGATCACGCCGATGACGTACCGCTCCTCCATCATCCCAGCCTCATCCCATCGCCCGGACCACGAGCGTCCCGTCTTCGAACGTCGCGAGCCGTGACCCGTCCCCCGAATGCACGACCCGATTCACCCGGTACCCGCCCGAGCCTTCGACGGCCACTTCCCTCATCCCGTCGTTCGCCGCGTACACCGCCAGCTTTTCCCGCCCCACCGCGAGCCGCGACCCGTCGAGGGACCAGTCCCATGCGTACGCCGTCGCGAGCCGGTCGTCTCGCGAGGGGTCCGCGAACCGATGGCGCTCCTTGCCCGTATCGAGATCGTAAAGCACGGGACCCTGGGCATACTCCCATGAGACCACCAGTACCTCGTCCCGCGCGTCCAAGCCCACCTTGTCGATCTTGCACGGCATCTCCAGGGTGGTCCGCAGCTTTCCTCGGTCCACGTCCCACACGTCGACCACGTTGGTATTGTCCTTCTTGGCGTCGTCGTGTTCGTACACGATGCCGCGGCTCACGCGGTACAGCGCGAGCAGCTTTCCGGTCGGCGAAATCCTCGCCGCACGACACTCCGTCGTGCGGTGCTTCATCGGCACCTCCAGCAAGGTCTCGCCTGCCGCGCCCAGCACACGAACGACCGTTCCCTTGTCAAACACCACGAGTCGCTCGCGCGCTCGGTCGAAGTGGGGTTGCACGACGAAGGGGTTGAAGTCCGCGCTGCCTCCCTCGTTGTAGCCAGCGATTCGGCGGGTCTTGCCCGTGCGAAGGTCCAGACCGAGGGTCTGCTCGTCGACGGACACCACGATGTTCTCGCCGGACCGGTCGAAGCAGGCCGTGTGCAGGAAGACCTGGCCCGGCACGGTCTTCTCGAAGACCCGTTCGCGCGTCCCGGTGCGGGTGTCCACGGTCTCCAGCCAGACCGAGGTCGGGGCCCCACGCATCCCCGCCGTGACCGCGAGGGTACCGTCGAAGGACAGGTCGAGCACCGGCCCGCCGCCGCCACCGGACGCGAACGCGGCGAACACGACGGCCCCGCTCTCCGTCCCGCGAGGATCGCGAAGAAACGCGAAACCGTCACGCAGCTTGGCACGTACGGCCTTGTCAATGGCACGCATCGCGGCCGACTCGTCCTGTTGCTCCTTGCTCACCACCTTGGGGGCTTTGCCCTCGGCCCATGTGCGTGTTTCGAAGGCAATGCCGTCGCGCCGGGCGGCCCAAAAGCGACGCTTCCCTTTGCCGTCCGCCTTGACCAACTCGAGGGTGCTCCCGTTCTCCCAACCTCGCATGTCCATGGATGCCTCCAGAGTTCCGACGGTCTACCACAACGGCGAGCTTGCCGACGCGGTGTGCGATGTGTCTAGGATCGAAGAATGTTCTCCAAGGGAATCGTCGCGATCGCGAGCTGTGTCTTGCTTTCTGGCTGCGGCACCGTGAAGGGCGACATGGAGGTCATGTGCAACATGAGCACGGTCTGTCCGCCTCCGGAGGGGGACCCCAGCCATGCGGCCTTCGAGCAAGCCAAGTGCCTCGAGGGCAAGATCAAGACGGAGCAGGGGAGGAAAGCGTTCGAGTCGCTGGCAGGCGTTTCCCCTCAGGAGCGACCCTCGGTCATGCGAAACCTGGCCGAGAGTGCGGGCGTTACTTCGTGTCCCCAGGCCGACGCACTGGAACGCTCCCTTCCGGCCAAGTGAGATCCAGGCCGCATTGGCGGACCGCCCTGGAGCGTCGTTTCACTCGAATCGACGGGGGGTCTCCGTAGATCTGCCTGCTTGACGCAAGACCGGCTTCGTCCGACGCTTGCATCATGTGGAAGTCTCGTCTCAGCGCGGCGAACCTCGCGGTCTTGCTTCTCTCGCTGACCGGATGCGGCTTCGGTTCCGACCTGGATAGCTATGGCGGAGGCGCGGATGACGCCGGTGCGGATTCGCACGTGAGCGATGCTGCGACAGACGGCCTCGAGGCAGCGCCGGACAGCGAGTCGGCCTGCGAAGAGGAGTCCAGGTCCTGTTACACCGGTGCTCCCGATACGCTGAACAAGGGTGTATGCCATGCCGGCACGCAGACATGCACGGCCGGACTGTGGGGCGCTTGCCTCGGCGAGTCTCTGGCGCAGCAGGAGAGCTGCAACGGTCAAGACGACGACTGTGATGGCGAGACCGACGAAACGTGTGCGTGTTCCCCGGGAGCCAAACAGCCTTGCGGTTCCGACGTCGGCGTCTGCAGTTTTGGAAGTCAGACGTGCGATTCGAACGGGACCTGGGGAGTGTGCGAAGGAGGCGTCACCGCGACCGTCGAATCCTGCAATGGGGAGGATGACAACTGCGACGGCAGCAAGGACGAAAATCTCTCCCGGCCCTGCTACTCTGGAGCGTCGAACACCTTGGACGTGGGTGTGTGCCAGGCGGGGCAGCAGACATGCGACGCGGGAACGTGGGGAGCATGCGTGGGGGAGGTACTCCCGACCGTCGAGGTGTGTGACGGAGCGGACAACGACTGCAACGGCACGAAGGACGACGGAATTCTCGACGAATCCTGTTACACCGGCGCCGCTGGCACCCTCGGCGTCGGCCCCTGCGTCGGCGGTACGAAGACCTGCACCGCGGGAAGTTGGGGGATCTGCGCTGGGGAGGTCGTGCCATCGGTGGAGACGTGCGATGGCATCGACAACGACTGCAATGGCATCGACGACGACGTGCCTCCGGCGCTCAACTTCGGTGGAGCCTGTGGCGCACAATGCCAGGACCCGAGCAACGATGCGGACTGCGATGGGCTGCAGGGCGACGGCTCGCAGGATAAGTGGCCGGCGGTGTGCAACCCGTTGTTGGTTTTCGAGGACTTTGCTGCAGAGCCGCAGACGCCTGCGTGGAGCAGGTCGGGCACGGTGGATTGGTCGTGCGGTCAGGTGACGTTGGACGCGGCCGCTTCGCTTCGGCTCGAGGAAGCGCCAGCGTTGCCGGGCGTCGAGTACCTGTCAGAGACCCGGGTCACCCTCGGTGCGCCGGTGACGACGAACTGGTGGGTGGGTGTCGAGTCGGCGCACGAGCCAGGGGGCGGGCGAAGGTGCGCCATCTGGCGCAACAGCGCCATCAACAACGGGAACGCCACGCCGCAGGTATCCATCAAGGAAGGAGCCACGGGGTTCTTCATCCAGGGGTCGTCGCTCGATACGTCCGAGGGGGCCACGTACATCCTGCAAAGCTACGGGTCCGCCAACCAGCACTTCTGCCGGGTGCTCAACAAGGCGGGTTCGGTGGTGCTTGGAGAGATCAGTACGCTGGCCGGGTACACCTTGCCCAACACCGAGGGCAACCCCCGCGTCGCAACGAGTGGACGAGGGGCTTCCTTCGAGTATCTGCGCGTGTTCGACCACGATCCGTGACCATGCGCGGCTTGACACCTTCTTGGACTCCATCAAAGTTGAGCAGGGCCATGAACCGATCTGGACGGAGAGCCGAATGAAGTCGATGTCGAGCGGCTTCGCACTCTCCCTGTCGATGGTCGTCGGCTGCGCGACCGGCTGCAATCTCTGGGTACCTCTGGACGACTTCGGTCAAGGTGGCGAGGCTCGAGAGGCAGGCGTTGACGCAAGCCCGGAGGCTTCCACCGACGCGCCGGCGGACCAGGTTGCAGACGTCGACGAGACGGGAGGGTGTACGACAGGCTCGTCAGAGGGATGCTACACGGGGGCTCCGGGCACGGTGAACACGGGGCTCTGCCGTGCGGGGACCCGCCGCTGTGAAGGCGGAGTGTGGGGGGCGTGCGAGGGAGAAATCACGCCCGAACCGGAGTCGTGCGATCTCAAGGACAACGACTGCAACGGCCTGGCCGATGATGCGTTGACGACGCCCTGCTACGCGGGGCCCGCCGGAACAGCCGGCACCGGATTGTGTCGGGCCGGGACGCAAACCTGTGTCGCGGGGACCTGGTCTGCTTGCGTCGGCGAGGTGTTGCCAGTCGTCGAAGAGTGCAATAGCAGCGACGATGACTGTGATGGAGACGTCGACGAGTTTTCGTCGCCGCAACCTTGCTACGAAGGACCAGCAGGCACGGTGGGGGTCGGTGTCTGCGAGGCCGGCCAACGCGTGTGCGAGGCGGGACAGTGGGGGGCGTGCCTCGACCAGATCCTGCCCACGACCGAATCGTGCGATGGGGTGGACAACGACTGCAACGGCGTGGATGACGACGAACCTGCTGACATCAAGGACGGCGTCGCGTGCGATGAGCAGTGCTTGAGTACGATCAACGATGCGGATTGCGACGGGTTGGTCGGTGAAGGATCCCAGGACTCGTGGCCGGGACTCTGCAACCCTCTGGTATTCACCGATCGGTTCGCCATCGCGCCGGCTCCGCCGAAGTGGTTGCTGACGGGCAGCTCGTCATCGTCCTGCGGCAAGGTGGCGTTGGAGCCAGGCACCGCCTTGATGCTCGCCTCGCCACCCCCTGCGCTCACGACGCCGAGCTACCTTACGGAGACGAGGGTGACGCTCGGTCCGCTCCCTTCGGGCACGGTTTGGGGAATCGGTGTTCGAGCCGCCGCCGTCGGAACCTCTCAGGAGCGCTCGTGTGAGATCTGGATTGCGTCGGATACCCAGCTCGTCGGCCATCTGCGCAGCGTGGTGAAGGGAAACGGCAAGGAGGACGGGTTTTACGACAACACCTTCCAGATCGATGTCAGCGAGGGCAAGACCTACATTCTTCAGACGTTCGGGACGCTCGAGAGCCATCGTTGCCGTCTGTTGAGCGGGTCGGGTCTCAGCGCCCTGGTCGATGCCAACTTGCCGACAGGGTTCGTTACCCTCACGTCGAATCCGGGCACGGTCGGCATTTATACCCGCGGTCGGGCCGCCACGTTCGACTACCTGCGCATCTTCCAGACACCGTGAAGGCTGCCATGGTGGCCGGGTTGTCGGTCCGACACGATTGCCGTACGCTGTGAACCCATGGAAAGTGATGCCGCGCGATCGCCACGTTCGGACATCCCCCAACTGCGTCCGCCATGACCCAAAGCCATTCCCTGAAGACGCCGCACGCGGTGATCGGTCGGTACGTGCTCTACGGGCAGATCGCATCGGGCGGCATGGCGACCGTGCACTATGGCCGACTGGTCGGTGAGGTTGGGTTCTCGCGAACGGTGGCGATCAAGCGCATGCACCCCCATTGCGCCGCGGATCCCGATTTCGCTTCGATGTTCATCGATGAAGCCAGGCTCGCCGCGCGCATCCGGCACCCCAACGTGGTTCCGATCCTGGATGTCGTCACGACCGGCGGGGAGCTGTCCCTCGTGATGGACTACATTCAAGGGGAAACGTTGTCTTGGCTGTTTCGTAGGGCGCGGAAACTCGAGAAGCCGATTCCGGTCAGCGTCGTCGGGTCGATCATCGTCGGGGTGCTCGAAGGACTGCACGCCGCCCACGAGGCCGTCAGCGAAGCCGGAGCTCCGCTGGGCATCGTCCACCGCGACGTCTCTCCTCAGAACATCATGGTCGGGGTCGACGGCATCTCGCGCGTCCTGGACTTCGGCATCGCGAAGGCCTCGGTCCGACTTCACTCGACCAAGGATGGGAAGCTCAAGGGCAAGCTGCAGTACATGGCGCCCGAGCAGATCCGCAGCGGCCCCGTGGACCGCCGCACCGACATCTACGCGGTGAGTGTCGTGCTGTGGGAGGCGTTGGCGGGCAGACAGTTGTTCGACGCGGAGAATGAGGCAGCCATCATGTGCAAGGTGCTCGGAAGCGAAGCTCCCCGTCTTCGGAGCATCGACGCTTCCCTTCCGGAAGCGATCGAGAGGGTCGTCGAGCGGGGGTTGGTACTCAGCCCGGACGATCGTTTTCAGAGCGCGCAGGAGATGGCCATCGCGATCGAACGCTCCGTGTCGCTCGCGTCCGCACGCGAAGTCGGGCAGTGGGTTCAAACCCTGGCGTCGAAGACGCTTGCCAAGCGGTCGAGCGAGGTGGCGGAGATCGAGAGTGTGTCGGCGAACATCCGGGACTTCTTTCCACGTATACCAAGCGAACCCGGGGAGTTGATCTCGGACGCAAGCATCGAGTTGGTCTCCCGTCCGGCCCCCGTGGTCGAGTCGGACGCGTTGCCGTGGCCGCCCCCACGATCCCGCCGTGGGCTTTGGATCGCCATCGGTGCCGCGTTGCTGCTGGCTGCCCTGGGAGCTGCTGCCGTGGTTGCAGCAGGGACCGGTTCGGAAGGCGAGCCCGGGGCAGCCGTGTCGGCCGTGTCTCCCGGCCCCCCGCAAGAGGGTGCCGTCCCGTCGGGCAGCAAGGAACTGCCTGTGGTTCCCGACCCGGACTCGAGCTCCCAACCCACGCCGTCCGCCACGAGCGACCCAGTCCCCCCAGCGCGGCGTCCTCCGAGAACGGGTCGACCGGAGCCCACGACTCCTGCCGTGAAGCCGCCGCAGACCAAAACCAACTGCAACCCTCCCTACACCATCGATGCCGAAGGATTCCGTGTACCCAAACCCGATTGCCTCTAGCCGCTCTAGCCGCTCTTCGCGCGGAACGCTCGGCATCTCCAGGCGCCGCAGATGCGGATTGGCCGTTTGCTCGGTCCTCGCCTTCGCCACGGTTCCGGGGACCACCTTCGCAGACGAAAAAGCCGATTGTGTCGAAGCGTACAGCCTGGCCCAGCGTCTGCGCCGGGACGAAAAGTTGCTCGGCGCGAAGCGCGCGTTGATGACGTGCTCGCGCGTGGCCTGTCCCTCCGTGATCAAGTCCGATTGCGTTCCCTGGCTCGAGGAGGTCGAGGCTGCTCTGCCCACGGTGGTGTTCGGAGCGAGCAGCGTGGGTGACGGGGATCTCGTCGATGTCAGGGTTCTGGTGGACGGCGAACTGTTCACGGACAAACTCGACGGCAAGTCCCAACCGATCGACCCGGGCGTTCATGTCGTCCGCTTCGAGACCAGCGGCCATGCGCCCGTGGAGCAGCGCGTGGTGATTCGAACCGGGCAGAAGAACCGCGAGGTGGCCGTGGTGTTCGGCGAGTCCGAGGCGCCGGGTGATGTCAAACCGGTCGAGCCTCCGAGCACGCCTACCGAACGGCCGGTCCCCTGGACCGTATTTGCCGCAGGGGGCGCTGGGCTCGCAGGCTGGGCCGGACTCACGTACTTCGGCCTCACGTTTCAGGGGAAAGTCAACGAACTGGAGAAGTGCGACCCTGATTGTCCGCAGTCACAAATCGATGAGGCCAAGACGCCGCGCAACCTGGCGATGGTTTCGCTCGGGCTTGGCGTCGTCGGAACCGGCCTCGCTTCCTACCTGTTCTTCACCAGGCCCGAACAACCGGTTCCCAACGCGACCGTCAGCGTCATGCCCGATCACCGCGGCGTGTGGGTCACTTGGCACCAGGCATTCTGATCGCGACGTGTGGACGGCGGATCGATCCGATTCTTGTGAAGCGCGCGCTATTCTCGCTGCGGCCCTTGATGCTCAGGAGAAGCCCGCCCTTCGGATCGTGGCCGGCTGGCGATGAGCTGGGAGGGCCCGAGCACGACCAGGGCCGGGCGGCCCGCCGGGTGCCACTCGGCATCGAGGGCCGCCCAACTGCGAACCTTCGCCCCACTCGCAGGATCAATCGTCAAGAATAGCCCGTCCTCCAGATGCGCCCCGACGACGACCTCGTAATGACTCTTCACTTCGTTTGGACCGTACGGCAACAAGAGCCCGAGGATCACCGGTCGGCCCGCACGCAACTCGTAGACGACAGTGTCGCGGTCGCCCGCGATGGCGAACGCAGCGAGGCCGTGAGCGCGCGCGGCGTCTCGGAGATCTCCGAGACGTGTGCCCTGCGGTGTCGACTCGGGCAATGCTGCGTGAGCGGCATCGACCGAGAGCGGTAGGTGCCAACGGCCTGCGACCATGGCGAGGGAGGCCGCCCCGCAGTCATACTCGCCTTCCTGACGCAGCACCGGGGTCGGCGCGGCGGAAACCCAGCCCGGGCCGCTCGTGAGCGTGGCCGGATCGACCGACCGCGCCCCTCCGCTGTAGGCCGCGCACCCGGTGAGGCCCACGAGCGCCAACGCCGCGCAGGTGGGGCGCCCGTTCACAGCAGGACCACCAGGAGCACGATCAACAGGACCACCGCGACGGTACCACCACCGATGACAAGCACATTACCGCCCTTGAACTCAGCCGCAGCCTTGTCCTTGGCTTCGCGATCAGCGTATTGCTCGAAGTCCGATTCCAGGCGGGTGGCGGACGACGCGGTTGTGGGCTCAGGAGCGAAAGCGCGCGCAGAGCTTGCGTGCCCCGCAGCTTCTGGCTGTGCGAAGGCACCCGACGGCGCTCCCAACAGAGCGGCCGCAACGAGGATGGTGAAGAGTCGAGGGGTCATGTTTCTAACCTTTCGCGATGGCATGGTCGCCAAGGACGCGCCGATGCACCGTCGATGGAGGGATGGATTCGCAGGCCGGTAGGGCCTCGAGCATCCGGCTCGCAGAGTCCTCCGATGTCTCACGCTCACGCGCTCAGACCCTCCAGAGATTGGCTCTGCTCTCCAAGGAGACTGTGCAGCTTTCGGGCCAGGGACGCGGGGGGCATTGGCGCGAGTGGCTCCGCCAGGGAGGTTCTCGAAAACCCAACGCGCTCATTCAATGTGACAAGCGACCACCATCAATTTGAACCGAAGTGGACGGCGGCTAGCATCGCTAGCATCGCTGGCATCGCAGCACGGACGGGCATCGGTCCGACCGCGCGCATTGAACGTGCTTCGGGAGAGCGCCGTCGGGCGCATTTCGATCCGGGGGTTGCGGTACGGTGCAGTGGGAGACAAACGCGCTGTCCGCTAGGATTCGCGCGAGGTTCTGCAGACCGCAGGATTCTCAGGCAGCGCGGAAACGGGCGAGGACGGGGACGCCCGCGGCGTCACAATCGCTTGCCAGGTCATCGGCGAGGGGGACTCGCCCGATGGAAGGCACGAACGACTGAATCTCACGTGCTGCCGCGTGCACCTCGATGCCGGTGGGGACAGCGCCGGCGGTGGGGTGGATGCGGCATCGAGCCTTCGCAATGCGGTGAGCGGCGAGAGCGAGGCTTCCAGCCTCGTCGAGGAGCAAGCCGTACAGCTTTGGTTCCTCACGGAGGCGGGTCAACCATTCATTGGGGCGCTCGGTTTCGTCTTTGTATCGCTTCATCGTTCTGCTCCGATGTCCACGAACGACGCAAGTCCCATGCCGCCTCGGCTCGTGCGCCCATGGCGGATGAGACCAGCCTTGGGCCGCGAGCACCGCATGCACGATCGCAACGGCGGCAGCGGCCACCAGGAAGGCGAAGAAGGAAGGGCTATCCGTGGAACTTCTTGTTGTCCTTCGCCATCTCGACGAGGACGGGGGCGGGCTCCCAGCGAGCGCCGAACCGCTCGTGATAGCCCTCGATGCGACGCAGGACCTCGGACGCACCCACGGAGTCGACGTAGCGGAAGGGGCCGCCGCGGAAGGGCGGGAACCCGAGGCCGAAGATCGCCCCGATGTCGCCGTCCCGCGCGCTGCGCAGGATGCCGTCGCCGAAGCACCGAAGCGCCTCGTTGACGAACTGCAGCGAGCAGCGCATCTGAATCTCCTCCGCCGGCAAGGTCTTGCTCGGGTCGATGCCCAGCACCTCGTACACGCTCTTGTCGACGTGTTTGCCCTTGCCCTTCTTCTTCGCCGCCTCGCCGTACAGGTAGAAGCCCTTCTCGTTCTTGCGTCCCTTGCGGTCGTCCGCGACGAGCTTGGCCATCGTGTCCGGCGGGTTCATCCGCTCGCCGAAGGCTTCCACCATGATCGGCCCGACGTGCGCGGCGATGTCGATGCCGACCTCGTCGAGCAACGTGATCGGCCCCACGGGCCAGCCCCACCGCTTCATGGCGCCGTCGATCTGCTCGATGGCAACCCCCTCGGCGAGGATGAACGCGGCCTCGTTCATCAGCGGGCCAAGGATGCGGCTCGTGTAGAAGCCCACGCCGTCGTTCACCACGATGACGGTCTTTCCCTGCTTTTTGCCGAGGGCGACGGCAGTGGCCGTAACCCAGGGGGCGGTCTTGGCGGTGGTGATGACCTCGAGCAAGGGCATCTTGTGGACAGGGCTGAAGTAGTGCATCCCCACCACGAGCTCCGGACGCTTGGCGCCAGCAGCGATCTTGGTGATCGGGAGCGACGACGTGTTGGAGGCGAAGATGGTGTTGGGGCCGCAGGCCTCTTCGACCTGGGCGAGGACCTTGTGCTTGAGCTCGAGGTTCTCGAACACGGCCTCGATCATGACGTCCGTGTCGCCGAAGCCGATGTAGTCGACGGTGCCGGAGAACAAGGCGGACTTGCGGAGCCGCTCGAACTTGGTGATCTGGCGCCTCTTCAGGCGCTCGGCGTAGATGTCGTTGACGTACTTGTAGCCCCTGGCGAGGCCCTCGAGGTTGATCTCCTTGAGGCGGATCGGCAGGTTGGCGTTCTGCGTCGTGACGTAGCAGATGCCACCGCCCATCAGACCGCCACCGAGCATGCCGACACGGTGGATTTCCCGGGGTTTGACCTCCGTGTCGTCCACGCCGGCGTCCTTCTTGAGGGCCGTGACAGCGTTGAAGATGCCGATGAGCTGGCGAGAGGTCTCGCTCATGACGAGCTCGCCGAAGTAGCGCGCTTCGAGCTCGGAGGAGGCCTCGAAGCCCTTGTCCGCGTAGGTCTCGAGCACGTCGATGATGCGTTCCGTGGCAGGGTAGTGACCGTAGGTCTTCTTCTGGGTCATCTCCCGTGCCTTGCCGAACAGCACCTTGCGGCCCACGGGGTTGCGCTCGAGCGCGAGGGTGGTCAGCCCCTTGGCGTCGAAGGTGAGCTTGCCCGGCTTGGCCTTGCGCGGCCCCTTCTTCGCGAGCTCGAGGGCGAGCTTGCTCGCGACCTCCACCAACGCGCTCTTGCGCACCACCTCGGCCGCCACGCCCAGCTTCTTCGCCTTGCTCGGACGCATGTTCTTGCCCGTCAGACCGAAGTCCAGGGCCGCCTGCAGTCCGACCAGGCGCGCGAGGCGCTGCAAGCCGTTGCTGCCAGGCAACAGGCCGAGCTGCACCTCGGGGAACGCAAGCACGGTCTTCTTGTCGTCGGACAGCACGCGGGCATGACAGGCCAGAGCGAGCTCGAACCCGCCGCCAAGAGCCGAGCCGTTGATCGCCGCCACGATGGGCTTCTCGAGCTGCTCCAGGCTGAGGAAGCCGCGCTGCCCGATCCGGGACAGTGCCTCCGCGTCCGACGCCGTCTTGCACGCCTTGAGCATGTCGATGTTCGCCCCCGCGATCCAGGTGTCCGCTTTGCCGGACACGATGATCGCCGCCTTGACCGACGGGTCCCCGTCGAGCTTGGCGATGAGCGACTCGAACTCCTCGGCGAAGGAGGCTTGCAGGGTGTTGACCGATTCACCGGGGACGTCGAACGTGATCACCGCCACGCCGTCGGGGCGCAGCTCGAAGGAAAGGGTCTTCTTGTTGTCGTTCATCGCGCCACCTCCAAGACCGCCGCCACGCCCATGGCGCCGCCGGCGCAGATGGTCATCAAGGCGAACTGCTTCTGCCTGCGCTTGAGCTCCTTGAGCCCCTGCATCACCATGCGGGCTCCGGTCGCCCCGAAGGGGTGGCCGATGGCCACGGAGCCGCCATTGACGTTGAAGCGCTCGGGGTCGAGCTCCCCGATGGGCTCGCTCAGACCCAGATGCTCCTCGCAGAACTTGCGGGAACGAAGGGCCTCGAGGGTGCACGCCACCTGCGCCGCGAACGCCTCGTGCATCTCCACCAGGTCGATGTCCTTCATGGTCAAGCCCGCCTTCGCCAGCGCCTTCGGGATGCCGAAGACCGGGCCGATGAGCAGCTGCCACGTCGGGTCCACCGCCGTGTACGCCCAGGAACGAAGATACCCCAGGGGCTCGAGCCCGAGGGCGCGGGCCTTGGACTCGCGCATCACCACGAGTGCCGCCGCCCCGTCCGTCAGCGGCGACGCGTTCGCCGCCGTCACCGTCCCATGCTTCTTGTCGTACACCGGGCGAAGCTTCGCATAGTCCTCCAGCTTGGAGTCCTTGCGCACGATGTTGTCCTCCCGGAACGCCTCCTTGTAGGGCGGCGCCGCCACCGGCATCACCAGGTCGTCGTAGAACCCCTCGGCCCATGCCTTCGCTGCCTTGGTGTGGGACTGATGCGCGATCTCGTCCTGCCACTGCCGCGAGATCCCCCAGTCCTTCACCATCGTCTCGCAGTGCTGGCCCATCGACATGCCCGTGCTCGGCTCCAACGAATACCCAGGCATCGGCGGGACCAGATCCCGCGGCGATACCGTCGACAGAAGACGCACCCGGTCCATCGCCGTCTTCGCCTTCTGCAGCCCCATCAACGCCTTCGTCAGCTTGCGACCTACGCCCAGCGGCAGGTCATCCATGCTGTCCGCACCACCCGTGATCATCGCGTCGTGCTCGCCGTTCTCGATCGCGTTGATCGCCGTCGTCAGCGCCTGCACGCTCGTCACACACGCCTGCGACACCGAGTGGGCTACCGTCACGCTGTCGTCCAGCACCGTCCGGATGACCACCTCCCGCGCCAGGTTGATGTAGTCGAGCGAAGGCATCACCTGCCCGAACACGCAACCCGTGTACTCCTTCGGATCCACCCCCGTCCGATGAATCAACTCGTTGACCACCGTCGCCGACAACTCCAGCGTCGTCATCGACCTGAAGCCCGACCCCTGCTTCAAAAAAGGTGTTCGTAGACCGGAGACGACGGCCACGCGGTCCGCCCCGTTGCTCTTGCCCTTGCTTGCCATGGACCCTCCTTCGGCAACCCGGAATAGGCCGGGCGCTGAATGGCGATTCAGTCCGACCCAACCTAGGTCGAGTGACGCAACGTGTCAATGTCGCGATGCGAAAAGTTGGCGAGTCGGTGGGTTTCGTTCTCCCGCCCCGCGCGTGCCGCACACAACGCTCGCCTCGAGGGTGTCGAGTCGCTCCGGTGGCGGATGGGCACCAACTCGTACTCTCCTCGTACTGCTCGCCCGGGTCTGACCCTACCGTCTCCGATACACCGCCCCTAGATCCCAACCCTCCGCCTCTTCCGCCGCCGCCATCACCACCGACGGGGCCAGCGCTCCGGCCACTCGCAACCCGCCCACGACCCCAAGGTTCAGCGTGCGCGTGAGAACACGGGGGTCGAAGGAACCGAGACGAGGCGGATACTGGACGATCGACCGCGCGCGCACCCCGTCGTCCGCCGTCGCGAGGGCGACGAGCGACGCCATGCCGGCGGGCCCCACCGGGCGAACCACGTCCACCATGAGCGCGAAGCCACGCGAGGCTCGACGGCTCGCGAAGTCCGTGGGACCCAGGGCGGACAACTCCACCTCGTGGCCCGGGCGCGACAGGATCGACGCCAGCGTGGCGGCCACCTCCACCAAGTGGGCCGACCGAGCGGGGGCGATGAGCTTGCACGCAGGTCCCCCCCACGGAACCGGCGTCGTCGAAGAGGGGAGCGGTCCCAGCCCGAGATGCCCGAGACGCGCGGGCTGGATCGCGTCGAGCAGCCGTTGGGCGACCCCCGGGGCGTTCCACGACCCCGCCTCTCGCCCAGTGCGCAGCACGATCCACCCCACGCTGCCTAAATCGAAGGGCACCGCGTCGGCCCGGGGCTGGTGCAGTCCGGCGCCCAGCCAGCCCACATCGGCCCTCTGCGCCTCGAACGCCCGCAGCGGCGCCTTCAGATCGGGGGCGGACGTGATGCGAATCCGTCGCAGGAACGCCGACCCGCGAGCCGCGTGCAGATTGCGCTCCAGCAAGAGCCCCTCACGACCGAGGTCGGCCCGGAATGCGCCCGTGCCGTCCGGCTGCACGGAAGTCGACGGGGTCGACACCAGCGCCACCAACGGACAAGCAAGCGCTTGCGCCAGCTCCACAGGGTCTACGTCCCGAAACACCGCCACACGCCCGTCGCTCCGGTCCACCTTCCCCTCGGGGATGCCCAGCAGCACGGCGCTCGCTCCCCCTCGTCGCGCCCGCTCCACCGACTCGATCAGGTCCCGCGCAGCCAACGCCCTGCCCCGCGCCGAGACGAGCCCCCCACGCAGGCGCACCCGCGTGCCGCCGCCTTGGCGCGTCGGCAAGCCTTCCGCCAGCGAAGCATAGACATTGCCTGCCCGGTCCTGCCGAAACACAGGCTCGAACACCGCCCCCCCGATCAGCGCCGTCAGCGGGTCGAACAGATCGTATGGGTTCATCGTCGACGTGTCGTGCGGGATCTGGAACGCGAGCTCCCCTCCCACGGGAATCCGCCCGAGCGCCAGCGACGGCGCCGCCCATGACCATGCGGCGCACCCGACCGCTCCCTGCAGCAAAGCGCGACGCTGCACCCGTCCGGTCATGGCAGGACCCACAACTCCCGCGAGGTAGCGACCACCATCGTCCGCAACCCAGGGCCATCCGGCGGACAAACGGCGAGGGCCGAGATGCCGTCCGGCACCGCAACCTCCAAGCGCTTGTCCAACGTCCCGGCCGCGCGCCAGGAGCGCACCACCAGCGCGTCGTTGCGAGCGTTGAGCACGTTCTTGCTGGCGACCAGGTCCGGGTCCCCGTCCAAGTCTACGTCCGCGAGAGCGATCTGGGCCCCGACGTTCTGAAGCACGTGCTGCCCTCCTCGGTCGTCGCGCAAGGCGACGCTTCCATCGGTGGGGTTGCGAACGGCCCACACGTTGCGAGGGCGCCCCTGCGTGTCGAACGTGAGGTCCCAAGCGGCAGCATCGAAGGGGAACGGCGCGGGGGATGGGGGAGAAGGGTCGCCCGGCAGGCACGGGCCAAGCTCGGCGGCCAGGGAGCCCACGCGTCGTGGGGAGCAGGCGACGCCCCCGACAGCGGGCACGGGCATGCCGCCGTAGGTAGCGACCAGCCCGAGCTCGCCGTCCAGACGAACGGATAGCGCCCGATCCGTCAACCCGAGATCGACCCTTCCGGCGGTCACCGCCACCGTTCCCAGCGGTTCCCGCCAAGGAGAGGGCGCAATGGAGGAAAGATCGTTCCAGCTGACTTCCCGTAGAGGAAGGAGCTTGCCCTGTCGAATTCGGCCCTTCGTGACGGTGCGGCGGGACAACACCACGAGCTCAATCGAACCGTCGTCGTCCACGTCACTGCACGCGAGGGCGAGGACCTCGGGCACGGGCAAGGAAACCTTGTGCGGGTTGCGCGCGATGAGGGGCGTTGGGGCGAGGTAGGACCGGACCTCCGCGTCGATGCGGGCGCTGCCAAACCCGTGAGCAACAGGCCCGGGAGCGCCGCTGCGGGAGCGGTCCCAGATGTTGCGAGGGATCGGGTACAGATCGATGGTGACCCGCACCTCGCCGCCGGTGACTTGGGTCTGCACATACGCAAGAGAAGAGGACGTGGCAGCCTCAGCCCGGGCTTGCTCCAACGACATGGGGCTTCGCGCGCCGCGGGCCGCCGGGCCCAGGGCGCCCGCTACCAGGGTCACGACCCGATTCACGAGCGCCGCAGCCCGGGGCGCTGGGGCGTCGGACTCCACAGGCGCGCCCGCCACCACGCCGCCCGCCCCTCGCTCCGCAACAGACACCAGGGCTGCACGAATCGCCCGCGCCAGCGCGGGTTGAACGACATCGCCTGGGACGCTCCCGGACGACAGGGACCCTGCCGGTTTCGGCTGCGCCCCCAGCCGCGACGGATGAATCGTCAGGATGGCGGCGCACGCCAAGCCGCACAGGGCAATGCCAGACCAGGAATGTCGACGACGGCGCATGGGGGGAACCAATCCAGCAAGTTTTGGCCCGGGATGCAACGGGCACGGCTCGCCCACGGGTCCGCAAGGCTCGAATCCCCTAAGCCGTCGGCCGAACCGTGGAGACAGTGGTACGATGACCCGCCATGACCCGCCACGGATTCCTCCCCGCCCTGCTCCTGTCGCTCGTGCTCGGCTTGGCAGCATGCCCGTCGTCCGAGGCCAACGTCCCCCCGGCGCCCGCCATGCCCGCGACGTGGACCGTCAAGGCCGACGAAACCTACACCCACAACCAGCGCGAGTTCCTCGAAGTCGAAGGCCGGCTCAAGGGGCGCATCAAGGCCTTGCGCGTCACCCTGTACGAGGTCGGTGGGCACTCGGTTCGGCTGCACACGATCGTGCCGATGAGCAGCGAGGAGGCGGACAAGATCTTCCGCATCCTCGCCAACAAGAAGCAGCCGTGGTCGTACCTGCGCAAGGACGAGATCCTCTACGAGTTCGCCGGCCCGGACGACGCGGAGAAGGAAATCAGCGCGGCTCGGGAGATGCTGGCTCGCTGAAGGCTTTCTCCGTCCGGGGAAACGTCTGGCGATAGGCCGCATCCTGTTGCTCGCCGAGGTGGCACAGGCCTCCTTCTGCGCCTTGCCCTCGCATTGCGCTGACGTGAGCCGATTCCAGGGCTTGCCGGGCACTTTCAGTGCAACGTGTGACCTGGTAGGACACGGACCGTGAAAGTCTGACCGTTTGCATCGAGCGACCTGCGCGTCGCCAGGAGGGATCTATGCTCAATTGCCGCCTATTTCTGGTGGTTGCGACGGCCTTGGTGGGGACGCTGGGGCTGGTGGCCTGTGGTTCGGACGAGCAAGCATCGGGGGACGTGCCGTCCGGGGGAACGGGAGGAGGCTCCACAGATGCGGCCGCGGAGTCAGCGCAACCGGATGCCACAGGGGCCACCGGGGGTGCAGCAGGCACGGGGGAGGACGCGGGGACGCCGGAAGACGCGACGGTGAACGAGGACGGCGGGCAAGACACAGACGCCAACGTTGCGAAGCCCGAGGAGCCGCGGTTCGATCAGGTCGCGTCCTACTCCACCACCATCGCGGTGTCGGGCGACCCCACGGACGTTTACCACCCCAACCCCGCGGACCTGGGCACCGGAAGCTACGCCTTCCCCATCGCCTTGATGATGCAGGGCGCCAAGGTGGACAAGCAGCACTACGCCTCGTTCGCACGCATCGTTGCCAGCTACGGGTTCGTCGTGGTGGTCCCGAACCACGAGAGCATGAGCGTGACCGGCCAAGGCTTGTACATGCAGCCCTCGGTGGTGAACGACGTGCTCGGGCACATGCAGGCGGAGCAGCAGAGCCATCCTGTGCTCGGCGGAAAGCTCGACCTGAGCACGCTCGTGCTGCTCGGCCACTCCTACGGGGGTGTGGTGGCGATGCAGGCGCTTCAGGGCGTATGTCAGTTCCCGTTCTGCATCGGAGGCTTCAACCGACCGGCGGAGCTGAAGGCGGGGGCTCTCTTTGCCACGAACATGAAGCCGCCATTTGGCGCGATCCCCGAAACCGACAACACGGGCTGGGCGATCGCGCTGGTGCAGGGTGACCAAGACCAGAAGGCCAAGCTCGCCGACACGGTCGAGACGTACGAGAAGATCAAGGCTCCCCCGAAAGCGCTCGTGACCCTCGCGGGCGTCAACCACTACGGTATCTGTGACACGAACAACCCGCCGGGGGCCGATGCCGACACCGGCGCGGCCACGACCGAACAGGCCACGGCAACGGAGACCGCGGCACGGTGGAGCGCCCTGTTCCTGCGAGCGCATGTGCTGGGGGACACGGAAGCGGCAAGCTACGTTCACCAGACCGGCGATGCGTCCGACCCCGTGGCCACCGTCGTGTCGGCACCGTAGGGACTCACCGCCCCGCCCACCATCCCAGCAACGCCGTCGCTGCCGCGAGAGCACCGATCGGCAGCAGCAGCCACAGCAGCAAACCCCGCCACGCCGGCCCCAGCGACCGCCCCTTCTTCCGGTCGCACTCCAGACAGATCGCCCACACCTTCGCGCTCGACTCCGTCAGCGTGCAGCAGTCCCCGCACACCATCTGGTGACACGACGCGCACGGGCCCGCAGCCTCCTTCCCGCAGTGCACGCACCGCGGAGGGGCGTCGTCGCCTACGTGCTGCAGCCCGCCTGTCACGTCCGCCTACTCGACCGTCACCGTCTTCGCGAGGTTGCGCGGTTGGTCCACGTCCGTGCCCTTGTAGTCCGCCACGTGGTAGGCGAGCAGCTGCAGCGGCAGCACCGTGAGCAGAGGCAGCACTTCCTCCCGAACCGCAGGCAAAAGGAACAGGTGATCGGCGATCTCCGCGATCTCCCTGTCCCCCGCCGTGGCCACCGCGAACACGGTACCCTCGCGCGCCCGAACCTCCTGCACGTTGCTCAGCACCTTCTCGTACAGCGAGTCCTTCGGACAAATCACCACCGTCGGCACCGTCTCGTCGATCAAGGCGATGGGCCCGTGCTTCATCTCGCCCGCAGGGTAACCCTCCGCATGGATGTACGAGATCTCCTTGAGCTTGAGCGCCCCCTCGAGGGCCACCGGAAACCCCAGCCCACGCCCCAGGTACAGCACGTCGTTCACGTTCACGAACTTCTTGGCAATGCCCATCAGATAAGGCGCTTGCCCGAGCAGTTCCCGCATCTGGTTGGGCACCTCGATGAGCGCCTGCAACACCTTGCGCGCACGATCCTCGTCCAGCGTCCCGCGCCGACGCCCCAGGTACACTGCCAGCATGAGGAGCGCCGCGAGCTGCGTGGTGAAGCACTTCGTGGACGCGACTCCGATCTCCGGTCCCGCGTGCGTGTACAGCGACGCGTCCGATGCCCGAGGAATGGCGCTGTCCAGCACGTTCGCCACCGCGAGCACCCGCGCCCCTTGCGCCTTCGCCTCCTTCACCGCGGCCAGCGTGTCCGCCGTCTCACCCGATTGGGAAACCGCGACCACGAGGTCCGACTTCGTGAACACCGGGTTGCGGTACCGCACCTCGCTCGCCATCTCCACCACCGCCGGGATCCGCGCGAGCTGCTCCACCCAGTACCGACCGGCAATCGTCGCGTGATGGCTCGTCCCACACGCGATGAAGTAGACGCGGCTGATCTCCCTCGCCACCTCGTCCGTGAGGCCGATCTCTCCCCCGTGGATGTCCGCCGAGGGCAAGTCCACGCGCCCGCGCAAGGTGTCCTCCACCGCGCGCGGCTGCTCATAGATCTCCTTGAGCATGAAGTGCTTGAAGCCCCCCTTCTCCGCCATCACCGGGCTCCAATCGATCCGCTTCGGCGCCCGGTCCACCACCTTGCCGTCGAGCGTTTGCACCCGAATGCTGTCCGCACGAAGCTCCGCGATCTCCCCATCCTCGAGGAAGAGCATGTCTCGGGTGTGGTCCAGCAGCGCTGGCACGTCGCTCCCGCACAGCATCGCCCCATCCCCGAGCCCCAGGACCAGCGGCGACGCTTTCTTCGCCACCACGATGCACCCCGGGTCCGACTCGCTCAGGACGGCAATGGCATAAGCTCCCTCGACCAGCGCGAGGGACGTGCGGACCGCCTCGAACAACGAGGCGCCGCCGTGGAAAGCCTCGTTCACCAAGTGGGCCACGATCTCCGTGTCCGTGTCCGAGGACAGCTTGACGCCCTTGGCCTCCAGCTTGGCGCGAAGCGCCAGGTGGTTCTCGATGATGCCGTTGTGCACGATGGCGATGCCCCCCGCCACGTGCGGGTGCGCGTTCACTTCGTTCGGACGCCCATGGGTGGCCCATCGGGTGTGCCCGATGCCCGTCGTGCCTTGCACGGGGTTGTCCTGCAACGCCTGCCCGAGCTTCGAGAGCTTGCCGACCGTTCGTACGATGCAGATCTTCTTGCCGTCGTGCACCGCCACGCCAGCGGAGTCATAGCCCCGATACTCGAGCTTCCGCAGTCCCTCCAACAACAGAGGCGCAGCCTGGCTCAGCCCGACGTACCCAACGATTCCGCACATGCCTTCATCCCTCGCTCGCAGGTGTTCGCTCCCCCGAAAGGGAGAGGGCATCCTATCACGTTGCTGACGTCACGGGACCACGCCGGCGGGACACACGTCAGCGACCTGATGAATCGGTCGGGCGGAGCGTCTCGTCCGCTCCCGAGCCGACGGGCGCGGGGACACGCGGGGACGGTTTGGACCACTCCTCTTGCAGTCGATCGAGACGTTGCGCGATGTCGAGGACCTGCTCGGCGGGCAGCTTGGCTCGGACCCGCAGGCGCGCGCCTTCCTGCTCGACGCTCGTGGCTTCGAGCAAGGCTGCCACGCCCGTGGCGCGCATCGCCAAGGACCCCATGGCCCTGGAACGCATCGATCCCATCCGATCCGCCAGGGACCCGCACACGCTCTCCGACTCGCACCATACGATCGCCCGAACCTCCGTGGTCGACCGAAGGTCGGCGGCACACGCCACGCCCTCCACGCGTTCCAGCGCGACCGGTTCGTCCAGCCAACGTGCTACCCCCTCACGCAAGGCCGGGCTGACCACCACCGTAACGGTCATGTCCCCGGGGCCCACCTCGCCTCGCATCCGAGCATGCGGACCCGCTCCCAACGCCGAAGGGGTTCGCCCCGCGAGAGCGTCCATCATGCGCGAACGGGTTCCCGGCCGCGCGAGCAGCAGCAACCCGGAGTCCTCCACCGCGATCTGGGCAGCCCCGGGCCCCAACCGCTCGTCCGTGATGACCCAAAATCCTTCCACTTCCGCGTACGTAGGGGCAGCCCCGCGCGATGCCATCGTGCCCCGTGCGCACTCCCACACGGACTGCGCGCGCACCGGCGCCCGCGCCGCAATCCCGAAGCTCGCCCCCGGCTCCGAAGGCTCCCACACCACCAGCGTCTCGACACGCTCCGACAGGTTTCTCCCGCACCCGTCCTCTGCCCCGGGAACCAGCGACGGCACCGTGCTCGAGCCGAACATCCCGCGGTACGGTGAGCCTCGAATGACCGACAGGTTGGCCGCCATCACCACCTGTGCGTCCGACGGCACCGCCCCGAGAGGATCCGACTGCGAGGGACTCTGTCTCCTGTGCATCGCGAGCACGACCCCGCCCGCAAGGAGCGCCCCCACCCCGAGGAAGATCATCGCATGGCGCGCCGTGGTCCTCACGTCGTCCTTCCCTTACCGCCTCCTGCCCCCAAACGCGAGACCCGGTCCGTCACTCCGTCGGATCCGTCGTTCGACGGCCAGGGCTCCTGCGTCTCCCCTCGGGCCTGGGGAACACGCGGCGGTCGGCCTGCCCGCGACGGTCGGCCTGCCCGCGACGCTCCGCAGCGCTTTGCTCGGTCGTCTGGGGTTGCTCGCCGTGCGAGACCTCGGCGTGGGTCCGGCACAGGTAGATCGCTCGTCCCCGTACGACGAGCCTGCGCACGACGTGGGGGTTTGATTCGCCACAAACGGGCAACGCGGCTCTGGAAGCGGACATGGCAAGGACGGTTCCCAATTCCCTCGCCCTGGGCCAAGTTCTCGTCGTGCTACAATCGCCGCGATGCGATTTGCTCCCGGGCTTCTTGTCTTTGCGCTCGCGGCGTCGTGGCCGATCCAGGCCGTGGCGCAGACGGACAAGCCTCCACCCACCTGGAAACAGAAGCAGGAAGCCTCTGTGCATTTCAAGGCAGGGGTTCGGGCCTTCGTTCAGCACAAGTACGTGGAGGCCGCGGAGCTGTTCGAGAAGGCCAACGACGTGGTCCCGAGCCACAAGGCGCTTTTCAACGCGGCTGACGCCTGGGAGAAGGGAGGCGAGCTGGTCACGGCAGCCGTGCGCTTCCGGCAGTTCCTCGAGGTCGCGCCCGAGTCGGACAAGGCGAGGGACGACGCCCAGACGCGGCTCGAGGCCTTGATCGCGAAGGTCGGACGCCTCGAGCTTGCCGGGGAAGACGCGCGGGACGTGGCCGTCGACGGCGCGTCCGCCGCGCTCGGAGAGCTGCTCGTGGCGCCCGGAGAGCACGTGGTGACCGCCACCGTGGGAGACCATTCCATCGAGAAGCGCGTGACCGTAGAAGCTGGCGCGCTGCTGCGCGTGCTGCTCGAACCGCCCCCGCCCCCCGAACCCGTCGCGACGATCGAGGACGAGGCGCCTTCCCCCGAGGAGGAGCGCTCCGACAAGGGCATGTCCCCCACAGTCTTCTACGTGGGGCTCGGCGTGACCACGGTGCTGGCAGGCGCGACGGCCTGGTCCGGAATGGACACCCGGTCGCAACGAGAAGACTTCGACGCCAACCCCACGGCAGAGGGCTATGACGAGGGCGTGGCGGCACAGAAGAGGACGAACGTTTTGCTCGGGATCACCGCGGCGGCGGGCGTCACCACCGCGGCGCTGGGTCTCTTCGGCGTGCAGTGGGACCAGCGGGCCGAAGTGGCCCTGTCCCCTCACGCGGCGTCGGTTCGCCTGAGGTTCTGAATGCTCGAGGAGGACGAGGCCACACGTGTTGCGAACCCCGGGCCCGGGGCTCGCTACGAGCTGCTCGCCCCCATCGCCTCCGGCGGCATGGCCACCGTCTACGTCGGCCGCCAGTTCGGGGCCGGAGGGTTTCAGCGCATTGTCGCGATCAAGCGCATGCACCCGCACATCGCCGAGAGCCCAGAGCTCACCGCGATGTTCCGCGACGAGGCCCGCATCGCCTCGCTCATCCACCACCCCAACGTGGTGGCCATCATCGACGTGTTCGAGGCCTCCGGCGAGCAGCTGCTCGTGATGGACTTCGTCGATGGGGTAAGCCTCGGCCAGCTACGCAAGGAACTGCGCGGACGAGGCGTCCCATTCCCTCCCGCTATCGCGCTTAGGATCGTCGTCGAAGCCTTGCGCGGTCTGCATGCCGCCCATGAGCAGAAAGACATGGACGGCGTCCCCCTGCAGGTCGTCCACCGGGACGCCACGCCCCACAACATCTTGCTCGGCGTCGATGGCTCCGTGAAGGTCACGGACTTCGGGATCGCACGGGCCGCCGAGCGCAGCGCCGTCACCTCCGCGGGTCAAGCCAAGGGCAAGTTCGCGTACATGGCGCCGGAACAGTGCGCGGGCGGCACCATGGACCGGAGGGTCGACGTCTTCGCGATGGGCATCGTCCTGTGGGAGCTGCTCGTCGGTCGTCCACTGTTTCATGGCGACAACGACGCCGTGATCATCAGCCAGATCACGGCGGGCAACTACACCCGGCCCCTGGAGGCTCGCCCCAGCATCCCCAAGCGGCTCGACGGGGTCGTGATGGGGGCCCTGCGGGCCAATCCCGACGAGAGGTACGCAACCGCCTTGGCGTACGCAGACGCGATCGAAGCCTTCGCGCCCGAGATCGGGGGCCTCGCCCCTGCCGAGGAGATCGGTAAGCTCGTCATGGCCGCGTGCGGGGAGCGCGTGAACAAGCGACGTCATCACGTTCACGAGGTGATCGGTGGGCGCCGGCCGAACGTACCCTGGGGGGCGGCCCCTCCCTCCCACGCGTCCCATGGCGGGGGGACCGGTTCCCAAGGCTACGTGGCGTTCCCTTCCGGGTCCGTGAGCACCCACCACGGTCCGCTCGTCGAGGTGCTCGACACGCCGATCGACTTCCGGTCGCGGCCTTCCCCGGTTCGCCTCGCTGTCTGGATCGGGGGCGGGTTGGCCGCAGCCATCGTAGCCGTCGCGGTCCTCTCCCTCGCCTTGCCGTCGCAGGAGCCACCAAACGCAGCAGCTTCGGCTTCCGTTGCCCCGCCGGTCTCGACCGAAGCTTCCCTTCCCTCGCACGTGAACGTCCGCATCGAGGCGGACCGCGAAATCATCGAGATCCGGATTCCCGAAGGCAACGACGTCGAGATCGCCGGTCGAACGGCGACCTTCACCGCTCTGCGCGCGGAGCAACCGGTGGTGCTGGTCGTCAAGTTCGATGACGGCAGCGAGCTTCAGGAGTCCGTGGTGCCGACGGCCAACGCTGTGATCAGGGTGCGGAGCGCGTCGGCGGTGGCTCCCTCCGCAAGGCCGGCCGTCCCTGGACTGCTAGGCGGGAAGCCGACGGCGAAGCCACCCGGGGTTCGGGGCCCTCGGTTCATCGACGACCCGTACGAGTAGTCCGTTACCGCGGGTCTACGCGAAGATGTCCTTCGGCAGGTAGGGGTGAGAGCCCTCGATCACCTCGACGCCTGCCTTGGCCCGGACGACGGAAACGAGCGTGTCCTTGTAGGCACAGTGGTTCTTGATGCACGTGCCGAGGTGCAGAACGTCGACGGTCTCGCCCATCGGTCCCATCCAGCTCTGGAGCTGCTTCATGCGCAGGACGGGGGAGGTGGCGGGGCAGCCGCCGCAGTGGAAGATCGCCACGATGCGCGCGTCCTTGTCGTCTTGGTAGCGAGCGAACTCGCCTTCGCGACGGTGGAAGGCGGTCAGACAGCGCTGGCAGCCGATGCAGGTCTCGTCCTTGATCTCTTTGCAGCCCATGATCGCGATGTTCATGACGTGCCCTCCAGACGGCTCCGACCGCTAGCACGATTGGGCGAACGGCCCAAGCCGCCCAACCGGTGGGCAAGCCATTGACGCCCGGGCGTGTTGGACAGAACAATGGCTTTCCCTCGCCGCATGGTGGGGGGCGCCCTGGAGGCAACCGATGGAACTCAAAGCTGCGATGGAAGCTCGGACCAGCGTTCGATCCTACCTTCCGGACCCCGTGTCGGTCGACGACTTGCGCGAGATGGTGCGCCTTGCCGGCCGTGCCCCCAGCCTGAACAACGCGCAGCCCTGGCGGTTCGTGGCGGTCGTCGACAAGGCGAAGTGCGAGCGCATCGCCTCCCTGGTGCGCGACAAGCTGGGCACGATCCTCCCCGAGCCCAAGACCGATGCCCAGCAGAAGGCCACGTCCCGGTTGTACGACTACGTCGACCTGTTCGGCAAAGCACCGGCCCTGGTGATCGCGGCCTCCCGTACCTATCCGGGGTTTCTCGACGACGCCTTGATGACGACCGGTCTCGCCCGGGATGCCGCGGACGCCGTGCGGGGGCATCCGTACGCGATGAGCCTCGGTGCGAGCATCGAGAACCTGCTGCTCGCTGCCACGAACCTGGGGTACGGGGCGTGCTGGCTCACGGTCCCGCAGATCGCGTCTTCCAGCATCGAGCGGGAAGTTGGTATCAAGTCTCCCTGGAAGCTCGGCGCCGTCGTCTCCGTGGGAAGACCCGCCGAGGAGGCGATTCAGTCTCCAAAGAAGCCGCTCGAAGAGATCTTCGAAGTGCTCTAGGCCGCCGTTCGGAATTGCCGGTTCCCGGTCCCCTGCTCACCAGTCTGGCCGTGGGCGCTCCGTCCACGTGTTCGTGTTTGGCCTCCTCTGCGGTTCGCCTCACCCTCCTTTCCCCCTGATCCGGCCTGATCCGGAGCGAAGCGACGGACCGAGAGAGCAACCTCTGGATCTCGCTCTGCGAATGGCAAGGTGGCCTGTCACCCATGAGGTGGGCGGTGCGTGAGATCTCCTTCCCCCGTCTGGCGCGTCTGGCGGGGGAAGGCTGGGATGGGGGCAAAGGGGAGTCGTGGCTCGGATAGCACCATGCCTCCGGATCAGGGTTTCCCGTTGACCGTGGTGGCCCCGGGCCTATCATGTTGTGTCCTTACATTTGCCCCCATTTCGTTCGGGAGGTCCCATGCTTGCTCGTCGTGTTGCTGCCCTCGCTCCTGTGATCCTCGCGCTGGCCTGCGGCTCGTCGACCGACGACACCACCGAAGCGCCTGCCGACCCGGTGGCGTCGGTCGTGCCTCCGGGCAAGGCGGACAACTACCTCTCGCCCACGTCCTTGGAGTATCGGCTCTGGGGCGAGGGGCAACTGGACTTGGACGCGGCCTGGGCCGACAAGACGGACGCGGAGAAGCTCGCCCACGCCGAGCAGATGCTCGCCTACAAGTTCAAGGCGTACACGCACTTCATCAACGTGTACGTGACGGACAAGACGAGTCACGACGCCAACGACGGCTACGGTGGGTTTTCGGCGCTGGTGCGCACCTCGTCCCTGGATTCGATGATCGAGCCGCTCGATGCGGGCGGGCTCTCCTACAGCTTCCTGTGGGAGCTCGAGATGGGGGCGCCCCGGACCTTGCTCTCGAACCTGCCCATCGAGACCAACGCCTCGGGGGAGAAGGTCTTCCGGGTCAAGCTTCCCGTCCTCACCGAGTCACAGCTCGAAAACGGCAGCTACGCCGAGGACTTCAACGCCGACACCTACGCGGGCGAGCTCGAAGAAATCCTCGTGGCCGTCGAGGCCGAGAAGGAATCGTTCGACGCATTCCCCGAGTACAACCGTCTGTTCGAGGACGGCAAGCTCGACATCTTGGTGCTGGTGGGCGGGGACTACAACGAAGAGCGATACGACCTGAAGGCGACCGAGGAAATCTTCCAGTGGCTCAAGCGCGCGGGGTATGCGCACGCTGCCACGGCCTACACGGACCTCACCCTCGATTCCCCGCCGTTCAAGTCCAGCATCGACGCCAACGGGCGGAAGATCGACGTGGAGGTCACGCTGTACCATCCGGACATCGTTCCCGACGCGGACCTCGATCAGCTGCGCGCCAAGATCATCAGCGCGTACCAGACGATGGACGTGCTGATTTACGACGGCCACGCGGGCCAGGATCCCAGCTACTCCGGCCTCGTCTACCACTACAACCCGCGGCACGCGATCAGCGCCGACGAGCTCGGCAAGATCACCCTGCCGGAGAAGTACCAGGTATACGTCTTCAACGGCTGCAAGACCTACGGTGTCTATCCCGAATCGGTCATGAAGAACCCGGCAAAGACGACCGCCAACGTGGACATCATCTCCACGGTCAACTTCTCTTGGCTCACGATGCAGCCGTACACCACCTCGGGGTTCATCGGTCAACTCCTTGCAAAGTCAGGGAACACGCACGATCCCCAGACCTACCTCCAGATCCTCAAGCAGATCAATCAGAGCTCGAACTGGAACGTCTACTACGGCGTGCACGGGTTGGACGACAACCCGCACATTAATCCCTATACGGATACTTCGTCCCTGTGCCAGTCCTGCTCGCGGGACGCAGAGTGTCCGGGCGTGGGCAACCGGTGCATCTCGTTCGCCTGGGGAAAGGCGTGCACCGCCGAGTGTACCGCGCCGGATGGCTGCCCCGAGGGCTACGGATGTTTCGACGTCGCCGAGGGCGCTCAGATCGTGGGCCGCCAGTGCATGCCCAAGTCCTATACCTGCCCCTGATGAACACGACCCCTACCGGGTCGGCCCGCGTGCCCTAGATTCTCTTCGTGCCCGCCCAGACCCCTCCCCCCATCGTCCTGTTCGACGGCGAATGCGGCTTGTGTCACGCGTCCGTTCGGTTCCTCGTCGAGCGCGACGACAGGGCGCTGTTTCGGTTCGCCCCGCTCGACTCGGCGGTGGCGCGCGACCTTCTCGCAGGGGCCAACCCCGGGCCGCTCGGCGACTCCGTGCTGCTCGTGGAGGACGGACGCGTTTACGACCGATCGACGGCTGCGCTGCGCATCGCCCGCCGACTTCGCTGGCCGTGGAACCTCGCCTGGGGGTTGATGCTCGTCCCCCGCTTCGTCCGCGACCTCGTGTACGCGTGGGTTGCGAGGCGACGGAACCGATGGCCGAGAGGCGATGGCGCTTGCCTGTTACCCGACCGAACCGTCAGGGAACGCTTCCTGTCCTGACGGGCTCAGGCGGGGATGCCCCACTTCGATCCCAACCACGTCAACATCGACCACTCGGGCTCGCTGATGACGTCCGATGCCGCCAGGGCATAGAGCGCGGCGTGAATCTGCTCGCGCGCTTCCTGGCGCGTCACCCCGACCGCCGCGTCGCGTGCGTCCTGCTCCGTCGTCATGGCGCCGGCAGCCAGATCCATCGTCGCCCAAAACCGCTCGACCCCATCGTCCCCGTCCTTGGCTGTTTCCCGGTACGGTTCCCCAGGGTCCACGTCCCGTCTGGCCAAGGTCGGCCCGATTTCCTCCACGGCCTGACGCTCCTCCGACGAAACCTGGCCGTCGAGACGCACCAGCATGCGAACCAGACCACAGAACGCAAGAAGTTCGGAATCTGACAAGGTCATGTCCGCGAGCCTATCAGATCGGACCCCGCGAGATCCCCGCGTCGTCGTTAGGAGACGAACGTTCGCTTCCTGACATACGTCGCCTTCGTGCGCGAGGTCCCTCGCGATTCTCCCGTGACCTATGCGCCGCATCGCTTGGTTCGGTTCTTGCTGAACCTCGCCACGGCACGAAGACGCAGCGCGATGACCCCTCCGTCTCGCGACGCGCCTCGCGCACGCGTTCGTCCTCGACCCCCCGAGGTGGCACCATGTCCAAGTCTCCCCTTCGCTCGATCCACCAAGGCCGTCCCACCCCAGACCCCTGGGACAGCCGTCGCCACCCGAACAACCCCGCTGCGGGAATGCACCGCGCCCTCGCGCGGTTGCCCAGCACCATGAAGCCTGGGCTATGAGCGATCGGGCAGTCGCCCCCCCAATCTCCGCGTGGGATTGACAATATCGATGTTCGATATCATGGACCGATAACATCGGTTCACCATGGAACGCGACATCGAGTTGGCCTTCATCAAGCTGCACGTCCTTCACCACGCGTCGCACGATGACGTGTTCGGCCTCGGCCTCATCGAGGAGCTTGCCTCCCATGGCTACCGCCTCTCGCCCGCCACCCTCTACCCCCTGCTGAGCAAGCTCTGCCAGCACGGGTTGCTTCGCCAAGAAGCCCGCGTGATCGGTCATCGCCAGCGCAAGTACTACCGCATCACCCCCGCGGGGGACGCACTCCTCAAGAAGCTCCGTCACAAGGTCCGTGACCTCTCACGGGAGCTGTTGGATCAGCCATGAACGACAGATCCACGTCGGCCCTTGGCGTACTCGCGGCTTTCCTCCGTCTCGGATTCACGTCCTTCGGCGGCCCCGTCGCCCACCTGGGCTACTTCCGCGACGAGTTCGTGGGCCGACGCGGGTGGATGACCGACCAGGAGTACGCCGACGTCGTTGCGCTGTGTCAGTTCCTACCTGGTCCTGCGAGCAGCCAGGTGGGCATGGCGATCGGCTCGTCGAGGGCGGGCGTACTCGGCGCCCTGGCCGCGTGGGTGGGCTTCACCTTGCCGTCGGCGGTCGTGATGATCGCGTTTGGGTTCGGTGCCGTGGCGCTCGGGGCGGCCACGGGCAACGCAGGATGGCTGCACGGGTTCAAGCTGGTCGCGGTGGCCGTGGTGGCGCAGGCGGTGTGGGGCATGGCGAAGAGCCTATGCCCTGACCGCGCGACGGCGACGATGGCGCTGCTCGCGGCACTGCTCGTGGTGCTCGTCCCCGGAACCCTGGGGCAGGTCGGGGCGATCGTGGTGTGGGCGCTGGCGGGGTGGCTGTTGTTGAAGGCCGAGGCGCAGCCGTCCGTGGTCGCGAGGGTGAGCGGGCGCGACAAGCTGTCCGCGGTGGGACACCTCGCCGTGTTCTTCCTCCTGCTTGGAGGCCTGCCTGTCCTGGCGGCCGCGGTCGAGAGCCCAACCTTGCGCATGGTGGACAGCTTCTACCGAGCGGGCTCGCTGGTGTTCGGGGGCGGTCACGTGGTGCTCCCCCTCATCCAGCGCGAGGTGGTCGGTCCGGGCCAGGTTTCGCAAGAGCTATTTCTCGCAGGCTACGGGATGGCGCAGGCGGTGCCCGGACCCTTGTTCACCTTCGCCGCGTATCTCGGAACGGTCATGGAATCGGCACCCACCGGTATCGCCGGAGGAGCGCTCGCCCTCGTCGCCATCTTTCTCCCGTCGTACCTGCTGGTCATGGGCGTTCTGCCCTACTGGCGCATGCTGGTGACGGCCCGCTGGGCGCGTGCGGCAGTGAGGGGAGTCAACGCTGCGGTGGTCGGGATCCTGCTGGCGGCCTTGTACGACCCGGTCTGGACCACGTCGGTCAAGTCCGGCAGGGACTTCGGCTTCGCCCTGGCGGCCTTCGGTCTGCTGACCTACTGGAAGGTCCCACCGTGGCTCGTGGTGGCGGGCATGGCCGTGGCCGGCGCGGCGGTGCTGTGAGCTGCGTTGACCCTCGCACGACACCGATGTCCAATGCCCCCATGAGCCTGCTGCGTGGACTCGTGCTCGGAATGATCGTCGTCTGGCTGCCTTGCTGTGCCCCGCCCGAGAAGAAGTGCGCGGACGACCGCGTGGGCAACCTCTCAGCTTGCGAGCAGGCGTGCGAGCAGAACGATGTGCCGTCGTGCGTGGCGGCGGCGCGCACGTTCGACCAGCGGTTCGTGAAGGAGGCAGCCGCCTCCGACGCCGAACGGGCGGTCGCTCTGTACGAGAAGGCTTGCGAAGCAGGGGCCATCGAGGCGTGCTTCGGCGCCTCCCGGGGCATCCTCCTCGGACCGTCCGAGGGCAACCCGGAACTGCCACCCCCTTCCCGCGTGGACCGAGGTCCCGAGCGACGTCGTTTGCTGCTGGCCAAGGGCTGTGCGCTCGAGGACCGCCGGTTCTGCATGGAGGCGTCCGACGCGTTCCTGGGGGAGGACCGAGAGAAGTCGGAGCAGCTAGGGAAGAAGGCGTGTGCGTTGGAGTTTGTCGACCACGTGAAGCGGGAGACGTGTGAGGCGGAGCGGGTGGCACTGGCCCTGAGGGCGCAGGAGGGCGCGACGGGTTGCGAGAGCGGTCGACCGGGCGGCTGCCTCGCCTTGGGCAACGCCATCGTTCACGCGGACCGTCTGCGTGCGCGGGATGCCTATGCCCGCGAGTGCAAGCGCAGGCGTCTCGACGTGGGCGGCAACGCCGATGCGTGCGTGAAGGTGTACGAAGAGCTTGCGCTTGCTAGAAAGCTGCCCTCTGCCGAACCTTCGATCTCCGATCTTCCGGGCGCACGCGTGATTCTGCGCTCGCTGGCCCTCGAGCCTTCCCGTCCCGAGCGTCCCAACGCCGAGCAGGTGAGGCAGGTCGTGGACGAAGGGACCAAAACGCTGGAGGGCTGCTATGCGGCGGCGCTGCGACGGAACCCGAACCTCGCGGGAACCCTCACTCTGCGCTTCACCGTCGATGGTCTCGGACAGCCCTGGAACGTTCGGGAAGAGGACCTGGCCTTGGTGGACGTCGAAGCGGTGGAATGCGTGAAGCGCAGCGCGGCAGCCTGGCGGTTTCCGGAGCCCAAGCAGGAAACGGTCGTCGTGGAAGCCAAGCTCGCGTTCAGGCTCGAGAGGCCGTGAGCCGTTCGGCCATTTGAGCAGGGCAGGCGGAAGCAACCCCGCCTGAGAAAACCCCCATACGTTCAACGGGCGGATGCGAAGTCGCCGCCGTCCATGCTAGGTTGCGACCCATGGGTCGTCGTCCGACCGAAAACGTCGATACTGGTACTCACCTGATCGCCCGCCCGAAGCTCGCTACCTCGGTCAGCTTCTTGCTGCTCGTCGCAGAGGGCCCCGACAAGGGGCGAAAGTTCGTTCTCGACTCGTCGAGCCCCTCGCGCCTGCTCACGGGCAAGAGCGCCAGCTGCCAGCTGTGCCTCACAGACCCCTCCGTCTCGAGACGTCACGCCGCGTTCGACGTGGTGGAACGACGCCTGCGCCTGACCGATCTGGGTTCGAGCAACGGTACGTTCGTCAATGGAATCGCCATCGTGGAGGCATATCTCGACGGGGGCGAGTTCGTGCGCATGGGCCAGACCGTGTTCCATGTGCAGCAGGAGGACAAGGGCAAGGAGGTGACCCTGTCCCAGCGTCGCACGTTCGGACGGGTGGTGGGGGCGAGCGAAGAGATGCGCCGTCTGTATCCCTTGTGCGAGCGCCTGGCGGGCTCGGACGTGCCGGTACTGATCGAGGGGGAGACGGGGTGTGGCAAGGAAGTGCTAGCAGAGTCGCTGCACGAGATGGGGCCGCGCGCGAGCGGACCCTTCATTGTGTTCGACTGCATGTCCGCGCCTCCCACGCTGCTCGAGTCGGCGCTCTTCGGGCACGAGAAGGGGTCCTTCACCGGAGCCACCAACAGCCGTTCGGGGGTTTTCGAGCAAGCGCACCGAGGGACGTTGCTCATCGACGAGATCGGCGATCTGGACATCAGCCTGCAGCCCAAGCTTCTGCGCGCCGTACAACGCATGGAGGTGCAGCGCGTGGGGGGCTCGAAACCCATCAAGGTCGACGTACGCGTGATGTCGGCCACACGCCGCAACCTCGACGAAGAGGTGCAAGCCGGGAGGTTTCGGGACGACCTGTTCTTCCGGTTGAACGTGGCACGCATCGAGCTGCCTCCCTTGCGGCAGCGACGGGGCGACGTAAGCCTGCTCGCGCGGCACTTCTGGGAGATGCTGGGCGGCAAGGGGCGTCCGATCCCGCAGGCGTTGATGGAGCGACTGGAGGCGTATTCGTGGCCAGGCAACGTGCGAGAGCTGTACAACACCATCGCACGGAATCTCGCGCTGGGTGAGCTGGCAGGCGAGATGATCGGGGACGGGGGGCGCCTGTCCGATGGGCCGGCCTACTCCGGTGAGACCGTCGAGCATCAAGACGGCACCGACTTCATCGACGAGATCGTGGCGAGGCACATGCCGCTGCCCGAGGCCCGGCAGCAGGTCATGGACGAATTCGAGCGGCGATACATCGACTCGGCGCTCTCGACCCATGGGGGTAACGTGACCAAGGCCGCGGCAGCGTCCGGCGTGGGGAGGCGGTACTTCCACCTGCTCCGAGCGAGGGTCACGAAGCAGTAGCCGACAGCCTGGTTCTGAGCGCGTGCTCGTACCAGCGTCGTGTGCTCGTGCTCAGCAGAAAAGCACCAAACGTCCCTCTGCCTTCTGTGCTCTCTGCGACGTCTGTGGCTTCTCTTCCGGCTCGGGCTTTAGATGCCGGAAGGCACGTAGGGCTTGGGCTTGGGTTTGGGCCTTGGCGCTGCCGGCTTCCCACCCGCGGGCTTGGGGGGAGGCTTCGCGGCCACAGGCTCGGTCGTGGGCTCAGGCGGTGCAGCCTCAGGCGCAGCGTCCTGCTGGGGCGCAGCGTCGGGGGCCGCGGCTTCGGGCGTCGGGTCTGGCGCAGCCTCCGGCACGACGGGCGCTGCTTCAGGCGTTACCTCGACAGCCGTCGCGCTCGGCGTCCGATCGGTTCCCGAGCCTGCGTCGTTGTTGCCACTCGAGGCGATGATGCCGACCACGAGCAATAGGGCGGCGACGCCGACCACGCCACCGACGATGAACATCAGCTTGCGCTTTCGCTCGGGGGACGCGCTTTCGACCTCCGTGGTATCGGGAAAGGACTCGAAGGGCAGAGCCTCTTCGACCCTTTCGACTGGCTCCTCGGCTGGGGCAGGCGCTGGTTCGTCCGGCGCCGGCTCCTCGATCGGCAGCACGGGCATGGGAATGGCGGCATCCGCGAACGGCTGCTCGAACGGGTTGGGGACAGGTGCCGCAGCCATTGCCGCGTCCACGGTCGGCTCTTGCTTCGGGGCGGCCTCCTGCGCTTCAGGGTCCTTCGCGGAAACCGCCTCCACAGCAGGCTTGACGCTGTCGGCAGGGGCTTCGTCCAACGTCTTGGCCTTGGAAGGCGACGGTGTGCTTGCAGGTCCTGCGGCGACGGCGGGTGGTTGCGGAGACACGGGTCTGGGGATGCCAGGCTTGCTCGAATCCCCGAAGATCTGCGGCGCGGCCGGCCACTTCTGGCGGGCGGGGGCGGACTTGATCTCGATGCGCGGCGGAACCGGAGGGCGCTGAATCTCTCCTGAAGCTTCGTCGAGCAGCAGGTCCTCATCCAGGTCCCCATCGATGTCGTCGCCGTCTCCAACATCGACGTCCACTTCGATACCAGCCGGAACGACTTCGCGAGCGCTGGTGGGCACGTGTTCGTTCTCGGAGGGGATCTCCTGGGGCGCGGACAGGGACGCGCGCTCGATCGCGGCGCGACGGGTCTCCAGGGTCGATCCGACAAGCTCGGTGAGATAGGTCGCCACTTCCTTGCGGGTTCCCGCCTTGGACCCCACCGTCTTACGCAGGGTGGTCGCCAGGTCCTGCAACGAAGGGAATCGCGAAGCGGCCTTCTTCTGGAGGCATCGCTCCACGAGGTCCGCCAGCGCCTTGTCGACCGCCGGCTGCACGCCGAGCGACGCGTCGTCGAGGCGCGGGGCTTCCGCGTTGAGCACGCGCTGCCGCGTCGCCTCGTGCGTGCGCTCGTCGGGCTTGCCGTCCTCGGACAGGAACAGCGGTTTGCCAGCGACCATCTCCCAGAGCATCGTGCCCACGACGAACACGTCGGTGCGTGCGTCGGTCTTGCCGTCCGACAGCTGCTCAGGGCTCTGGTAGGCGATCAGCTTCTCGTGCCGAATGAGGGCGGGGATGCGTGTGATCTCCGTGGTGACGCCTGGCTCCGTGACGCGGGTCTCGCCCGAGGAAGTGAGAAGGACGACATCGGGGAGCAATCCGCCGTGCATGCTCGCAGACAGCTCGGGCTTTCGCAGTGCGGTGCCGATGAGATTGACGAGGGCCTGGATGAGATCGGTCGCCACGCGAAAGGCGATGGGTTGGGGCATCGGCATCTTCCGCAGCCGTGCGAGGTGGAGCACGGTGCGCAGGGGCTCGCCTTCCGCGTACTCGCCGACGATCCCCACGCGTCCCGAGGACTCGACCGAATCGACGACAGGGAGGATTCCCGGCCGGGTAATGCCTTCCCAGAGGGCCGCCGTCTTCAAGATGGGTTTGGCGACAACGTCCTCGTCGCCGGCGCCGACCACGATCCGTCGCAGGGAGAAGACCCGTCCCAGGTTGGGTGGGGCGGTGGCGATGCAGGCCCAGGTGGAGCCGTACTCTGCCCGTGAAAGAACGCAGACCAGCTCGTATCGACCTAGCTGCTCCAGGCCACCGATGCGGGAAGGTGCTGCAGGCCGTTCGGAAGAGTCGTCCATGGGGATTTCCTGACGGAAGTGAAATACGTTTCCTCGTACGCCGCAGCGCGCGGCTGCGAGGTCCGGCGAATCCCGGAATTGGACACGCAGGAGCGTGTAGGTGTCAAGAATTGCGGGACTCCAAGGGGCCCCCGCTCACCGCAGCAGCGCGTCCAGTACGTCGATCACCCGCTCGACGTTCCTGGGGTCGTCGAGCAAGGAGCCATCCTCGGACCATTGGTCGAGCTGCTCGTCGAGCTTGGGATTGCGTCCGCGCAGCTTGTCGGCCTCCTGCAGGCTCTCCTTGGCGAGCTGCAGGGCCGTCGCAGGGCTCACGGCGAGCAACGAGCGCGCCGCTTCGAGGGACTGGCGAATCTCGTTCATCACCTGCTTGTCGTGCTCCACGAGCACCTCTCGCTGGTTGATGATGCCCAAGGACTCGAGGTACTTCGCAAGGCCCTCGCACGCCAAGGCCGCCGCCTCTACCGGCCCCTTGCGGATCTTGCGCAAAAACGACTCGAGCTCCAGCCGGTCCGGCGCACGCATCCCACGGCACACATCGCTGCCGACGAAGTCCTGCACTACGTCCGCCACCCGCGCGATCGCTTCCTGGACGTCCGTCTCGGACATCGAAGCGTCCTTGATGACCCACTCGTTTTCGCTCGTGATCACCTGACTCAACTCCGCCAGCCCCTTGCGAAGCACGAGCGACTGCTCCAGCGCGTTCTTGTACGACGGCAGGATGTCCGACCTCTCCACGTGCACCCCAAACACCTCGAACACCGTCGACGTCAACGCAAACAACCCCTCCCCGAGGGACTGACGACTCGCGTCAAGCTCCCGGAGCGCAAGCTCGAAGTTGCGCCGGTCAATCGCCATCGTGATGCGCAGGTCGAACGTGTCCGCCTCCTGCACCATCAAGCCGCCGAGCGTGGCCACCTGCTCGTGGAACGCCCCGTACATCGTCGTGGAGTCCGGCGCTTCCTCCGCGAGCGCCTCGAACGCCTTGTCGATCTCATCGAACCCGAGGTCCTGAAGCTTGGGCTCGGTTCGCACCGAGGTGTCCTCGAAGCAAAGATCGAAGTCGTCCCCGAAATCGAAGTCGTCGCCCGACGACGCGGAGGGTCTCTCCGAATCCCGGAGCAGGTTCTTGGCGCGAAGGTACGAGCAGAGCCTGCGAACCGCCCGAAATGTCTTCGCGTGCACTTCCATGAACACCGCTTCGGTCAACCCCGCCCGCAACTCGTCGTGGCCCGTGAGCGAGATGTTGTCGTCCGCGAAGTAGTCGTAGATGGTCTGGTCCAGCTCCGCGAGCTGTTCCATCGCGATGATCGACATCTGCAGCACGTCGGACGCCAGCGTTCGCTGACGGTGGTCCGAGATCGTGTCCCGGACCCGCTTGATCAGCGAGCGAGCGTATTCGTTCATGGCATCCGCGCCGTTCTCAAGAGTTGCCTGGCTCCCCTATGCCACGGTGCCAGGCAAAGGACCAAGAAACGCCTCGTGACGCCCCCACGATGCGCCTTCTCGCCCTCTTTCCCAGGATGGCCCGCCTGCTTCAAGGCATCCCGGAATCCGTGAGCGAGCCTCAGCCCACCCTCCGGTACTCAGCCTCCATCACGGTCTCCCAGTCCGCCCCGTCGCGCTGGCTCTCCAGCCGGAAAACATAGGCGCCTTCCTTGGGGAACGTGTGCGTGTAGCGGACCTTCGAGCCCGGCTGGTCAAGCAGGAAGACAAGCTCGTCCCCCTTCCAGGCCCCCCGCGCGGGCTGGCTCGGCGCCAGCCCCATCGAGTCGAACCAGTACAGAACATAAACCTTCTCAATGTCGTCCCAGCCGTACACCCCGTGCCCACGGAACGTGACCCCGCCGTCCTTCTCCTCCACGTAGTCGGACACCACGAAGAACCCATCCACCGCCGCGTAGTTCGTGAAGCGCCCGACCGCCGGACCTCCCGGTCCCCAGGGCGACGGGTGCAGTAGCTCCACCCCCTCCCACCTCCCCACCAAGGCGTAGAGCCGTTCGTGAGCTGTCCCAGGCCGCGGTCTCCAGTTCATCGTTCGACCCTCGCTCCCACGCATGCCTTCGGACCCCCTCCGGCGTCAAGCCGTGAGAAGGCCAGAAGGCGCAACCTTCGCCCTCCATGGTATGAAGCCGGGGCTGGGGTGGCGTGGTGACGGCCATGGATCCCGGTGGCCTGAAATGATCTCCCCGTTTCGAAAGAGCCTGCCATGCTGACCGCGACCCGCCGGCCGCTGCCCCTTCTGTGCGCCCTCGTCCTGGGATGTGCAGCCCCCGCGCCTCCGACGCTCCCCGCCAACGATGCCCCCCTGTCGTTGCCGGAGGCGTCCAAGACCCTGCGCATCGACCGCGCGCAGCCTCCCTCCGGCGTCGCCCAAGGCCCCTTGATCGACCTTCTCGCGACGGAAGCCCGCCGCATGGGAGATGCCCTTTCCCAGCGGGACGACGCGCCCTTGCACCACCTCGCCTACGAGGTCACAGACATCACGAACACAGAGGTGCTGGCGAGCCACGGTGCGATCGTCTCCAGCTCCGAGACGCGGCGCCGCTTGCTGGACGTCGACCTTCGTGTGGGGTCCCCCGAGCTGGACAACACGCACCCCCGTGTCGACTCCGCCTACTTCCAAGGCTCCGCCGAGCTGGCCCTGGACCACGAGCCCGACGCCTTGCGCAACGCCCTGTGGTGGGAAACGGACCAGGCCTACAAGAAGGCGAGCAAAGAGCTGATCGAAGTCCGTGCACAGCGCTACGTGGGCGTCGCCAAGGACGCGGACGTGGGCGACTTCACCCTGGAGCACCCCATCGTTCACCTCGAGGCTCCCATCGCACGCACCGTCGACCGCCCCGCCTGGGAGCAACGGGTGCGCGCCTTCAGCGGCGTGTTTCGCGGACACGCACACGTTCACCGATCCTTCGTTCGGCTCGAAATCTCGGTGTCGAACCGCTCCTATGCGAGCACCGACGGGCACCGCGTCCAGACCGCACGTGCCCACGCGCGCTTGTCCTTCGGCGCGTCGACCATGACGGAAGATGGGAGCGAGCTTTCCCGTTCCGACGAGATCGATGCGCACGACGTGGGGGGGCTCCCCGGAGACGAAGTCGTTCGCGCTCGGATCGAAACCCTCGTCGGTCAGCTGGCGGCACTCGTGCGCGCACCCGTGGCGGAGCCTTTCGTGGGTCCCGCCATCCTCGACGGCAAGGCCGCCGCGGTGTTCTTCCACGAGATCTTCGGTCACCGCGTCGAGGGGCACAGGCAGAAGGGAGACGTCGAAGGGCAGACCTTCATCGACCAGGTCGGCCAGTCCATCATGCATCCGGTGTTCGACGTGTACGACGATCCCACGGTGCGATCGGTCAACGGCATCGACCTCAACGGTTTCTATCTCGTCGACTCGGAGGGGGTTCGAGGGCAACGCGCAAGCCTCATCGAGGGAGGCGTGTTCGTCGGATTCCTGATGTCTCGCATGCCCATCCGCGGGGTGGCCCGGTCCAACGGGCACGGGCGTCGGGAGCCTGGCTACCGGGCGGTCGCGCGACAGGCAAACCTGATCGTCGACCCTGCGCGGGTTGCTACCCGTGCCGATCTGGATCGCGCGCTGCTCGACGAGGTGAGGAGACAACGCAAACCGTACGGTCTTCGCATCGGCGAGGTGACGGGGGGGTACACCATGACGCAGCGAGGGGACCCCCAGGCCTTTCTCGTGGAGCCGGTGATGGTCTATCGCGTCTATCCCGACGGGCGGCAGGAGCTGGTTCGGGGGGTGACGCTCGAGGGGACGCCCCTGTCTGTGCTTGGCAACGTCCTGGCCGCTGCCAACGACTTCGCCGTGTTCAACGGGTACTGCGGGGCCGAGTCCGGAGAGGTGCCCGCGTCGGCGGTCAGCCCGAGCCTGTTGCTGCGCCAGATCGAGCTGACCAGGGAGCAGACCACCGGCCAACGCCCCCCCTTGCTCCCCCCACCTCGCGATTCCCTGTCCACGTCCCCCTCGAGGAGGTCACGATGACCCCGGTCAGAGCAAGCGTGTCCAGAGCCGTCTGGCTCACCCTCGGTATCGTTCTCGCTCCCGCTCCTGCCGTCGCCCAGGACACGGCTGCGCCGCCGGCCTCCCCATGGGTGGCGTCGATCCAGGCGGAGATCGAGCGCGCCAAGTCCCTCGAGCTCCCGGGCATGCCACGCCCCCACCACATCGTCGTGACCGTGCTCGGGGAGGACGAGTCGTTCGTGGAGGCCACCCTCGGCGCCATCGTCAAGCAGGATCAAGACCGGGCCCGCGCCCTCAAGGTCGAAGTTCGCGTCGGAGACCCCACCTTCGACAGCAGCAACTTCATCGGCACCGCCGAGGAACCCATCATCGTGGTTCCGGCACCGATCGAGGACGATACCTCCGCGCTTCGACGCACCCTGTGGCTTGCCGTGGACAGTGCTTACAAGTCCGCCACCGAGACGTACGAGGCCAAGCGCGCTCACAAAGAGGCGATGGCTCACGAGCAAGATCGCCTCGCCGACTTCACGACAGCGCCGGTGGAACGGTTCCGAGCAGCCCCCGTGTCCGGACTCCCTCCGATCGCGGCCTACGCTGCGCTGGCTCGCGCGGCGTCCGCAGTCTTCGCCAAGCACCCTGGAGTGCATCGCTCGCTCGTTCGCATCGTCGCGCAGACCCGCACGCGAACGTTGGTGGACTCCGCGGGGACCACGATCGAAGACGGCGCGGCCCTGCTTCGCGTGGAGATCGTCGCGCGCACCCAGGCGGAGGATGGGATGGTGCTGGCCGATCATGTGTCCTTCGCGTCTCGGCGTCTGGACGACTTGCCTACCGAAGACCTACTCGTCCGTCGCGCAGAAGAGCTGGCCACACGTCTGGATCGGATGCGCGAGGCAGCCGTCGTACAGGACTATGCGGGGCCCGTGCTGTTCGAGGGGCGTGCCGCCCCGCAGCTCTTCCGCTATCTGTTCGCGGACGAGCTTTCCGCAACGCCGCCGCCGGAGCCGAGCGCCGGTGCCGAAGGCGCGACGAGCTTCCTTTCGACACGCATCGACTGGCGTGTGCTGCCCCTTGGCTTCGACGTCACGGACGACCCGACCGTGGACCGCATCACCGATCTCCCGCTGGTCGGTAGCTACGGCTTTGACGACCAGGGGGTACGAGCTCAGTCCGTCCGACTGGTCGAGGACGGTATGTTGAGGACGTTGCTGTCGTCGAGAACGCCTTCGAAGTCGGTGGCTCTGTCCAATGGTCACGGCCGTGCGGGCGTGATGGGGGATGCGCGTGGGCGTGCCGCCAACCTGTGGGTCAGGAGCCGCACCGGACTGTCCGCGGCCGCGATGCGGGCCAAGCTGCTCGAGCTAGCGAAGAAGGAAGGGGTGGACCACGGGATCGTCGTGACGGGATTGGACGAGCCTGCCTGGACGGACCATGCGATGCCCGTGGAGGGGCGGGGAGGTGGGGGCGTCGTGCTGCCCCGTCCGACCGAGGCGTATCGCATTGGGGCAGGAGGCAAGGTCGAGCTCGTCCGCGGGGTGTCCCTGCACGGGTTGCGGCCACGGGACTTGCGTCACATTCTGGCAGCGGGGCGCGAGGTGAGCGCCTATTCCTACTGGGCGTCCGCCAGTCCCGTGCGCGCCGCGGGCAGCTTCGGAGGCGAGATCCCGACCACCATCGTGGCTCCCTCCGTGTTGCTGCCGGACGTCGACGTGATGGCCCCGGTCCCGCCCCATCCCCTCCCGCCGCTGGCCCCTCGCTGACCGGACGCCCGGGTCGCCCGAAAGAATTCTCGCTCCCCCGGGAACATCCCGGATCGGACCGGTGTCAGGGCCCGATACGGCGCGCACGCCGTGCCGAAAAGGAGCCGAGGATGCGAGAGTTCGTGGTGAGCGCAGTGATGCTGACGGGCGCATTCGGGCTTTGGATGTCGGCCGGAGTCCACCGGGACGCTCCCCTGGTCGAACACCGCGGGATGACGTCGGAGGTGGCCGCCATGGAGAACGCGGTGGCGCTCAACCCGAACGACCCCGAGAAACTTTCGTCCCTGTGCAGCGCCTATCTCGAGCGAGAGGCTCCCGGATTCGCGCTCGCCGCCATTCATCGCGCCCCCGAGACCGTTCGGCAGCAGCCCCCTATCCATCACCTGTGGGCCAGGGCCCTCCTGCACGAAGGGCAGGCGTCCGACGCGCTCGCCAAGCAGCGCTACGTCCTCGCCGAGTGCGAGCGGACCCGCTGCTCCGCCTGGCTTGTCGCCTCCGCCACGCGACACGAGGCCTTCCTCTCCGCCATGGTGGCTCGCGGTGTCGAGGACTACCGCCGAAACCCCGACGAAACCGTCGAAGCCTACCGCTTCATGAAGGGGTCCACCGTCGCCGTCCTCGACCACAACCGCTAGACCGGGGCGTCATGCCCTACCACGGTGGAGCGGCGTACAGCGCAACACTGGGCTGACAGTCCGGGTCGGCCCGATCGACCCTGCCGTCCGCGTCGTTGTCGAACCCGTCGCCACAATCCGTCTCGTACGATGGGATGGGCGCGGCGTACTCCGCACCCCGGCACGCGGCGATGCAGTCCACGTCATCGCAATCCACCGCTCCGTCCCCGTCGTCATCTACCCCATCGTAGCAGCCGTACTCGCGCCTCGCCCTCGGGGCAGCGTACGGAGGCGTCGCGCAGTGGTCGATGCAATCCGGGTCCCGGCAGTCGACCCACCCGTCGCCGTCGTCATCCTCGCCGTCGTGGCAGCGCATCTCCCTGGCTCGCGTGGGCACAGGCGCCGCGTACTCCGCGCCTGCGCAGGCGCTCATGCAATCCTCGTCGTAGCAGTCCACCCGGCCATCCCCGTCGTCGTCGAGCCCGTCTTGGCAATCCCGCTCCGGGCCCAGGACGAGCCCTACGGCATCGGGCGTCTCACAATCGCAAGCCCGGTCGGCACAGTCGGCCCTGCCGTTGCCATCGTTGTCGATCATGTCGTCGCACACCTCGTAGGATGCGCGAACGGGAGCATGAGCAGGGGGCTGAGGCGAGCAGCCTGCGATGCAGAGGGACAGGCCGACGGGAAGGCACGCACCGGCTCTCCACCATCGACCGACGGGGCGCCGCAGGCGAAGGCCGCGGTCGAGAAGGCAGCAGAGGTTGTCGAGGTAGTCCAGCGCGGCGCGGGCGTGGGGGTTGCGGGTCATGATCGTCACCTTCCTTGGGGGGCAACGGTCCGCGGGCGCAGGACCTTACAGAGTCGGTGGCGCGTCAGTCGTGGTCGCAGTGATCGTCGCAGACGTGGTCGTGGTCTTCGTGTTCGACGTGCTCGCCGGGCTGCGTGGTTCCCTTCAGCAAGTCGAAGGCAATGTCGACCACTTCGACGCGGGTGGACGGGGCGATGTACTCCTCGTCGGGGACGGGGGGGAGGGCCTGCAACCTGCGCGCGAGGGCTTTTTTTAGGTTCGGAGCGAGCCGGAAGGTCTCGAGTTGCTGCTCTACTTCCGGACCATCGAGGGCGACGCGTGCGATGGCGAGGGGGAAGATGGTGATGGACGGGGCGGAGAGGGACCACTGCAAGGGGTCGTCGTGTTGGGTGTTCCAGGCCAGAGGGTGGCGAGAACGAAGGACTTCCCCGAGGTAGCAGCCGGCGACGGACGCGATCAGCTCGGCAGTTTCAGGGGTGAACGACGCGCGGGCCTCTCGAAGGTAGTGATCCAGGACAGGAAGGGTTTCGGGTTGATAGTCAAGAGCAATGCCGAGGTTCTTCTGAACGTAACGGATACACGTTTGCGCGCCGTCCGAGACCTCATTTGGAGGGGGGGTGTGATCCTGGACTCGTGGCGGGACCGAATTTGAGGTATCTCCCATGACGAGTCACCATGCTTCGGGTTCGAACCCGGTGCAATGGGCGAGGGCAAGGGCTTGACGAGCTTCAGAAACGACAACCTTGATCCACAATCATCACTTTTCGGGCACGGCTTCGCGCCTGTGCTAGGATGGCAGACCTTGTAGGCGATGCGCATCGCGATTTTTTCAGACGTCCACGCGAACTACGAGGCCCTTAGCGCGGTAATCGAGGCCTACAAGCGTGAGGAGATCGACGTCTACTACTGCCTCGGGGACACGGTCGGTTACGGCGGTTCGCCGAACGACTGCGCCGAGTTGGTGAGAAAGCTCGCGTCGAAGACCATCCTGGGCAACCACGACGCTGCCGTCGCGGGACGGATGGACTACTCGTACTACTACGAGGCGGCACGCAACGCTCTGGACACGCACGCAGCGATGCTCAGCGGCGAGAGCATGCAGTGGCTCAAGAGCCTGCCGTACCAGGAGCGTCTGGTCGACCAGGACCTGCAGCTGTGCCACGGGTCTCCGATTCGCCTCGAGGAGTTCGAGTACATCTTCGCCCCAGAGCAGGCGCGCGAGTGCCTCTCCATCTGGGACGACCTGCAGCACCTGACCGTCATCGGTCACTCCCATCTCTGCAAGGTCTTCGCGCTCGAGCAGGACGCCGTCGAGGAGTTGCCCGCCACAGACCTCGTCCTCGACCCCAAGCGCAAGTACATCATCAGCGTCGGCTCGGTGGGCCAGCCGCGCGATTACGACAACCGCGCCAGCTACACGGTCTACGACCTCGAGACGCGACGGTTCGAGTTCAAGCGTGTCGAATACGACATCGAGACCGCCGCGGAAAAGGTCCTGCGCGCAGACCTCGAGCGCAACTTCGCCCATCGTCTGTACATCGGCGTCTAACCCGGCCGACTCGATGCCGCCCGTTCGCGTGCCACGACGGGACAGGCTCGTCCGGGGGTGATGCGATCTTGAGCGGGCTGACCGACCCGGAATCTCGCATCGACCTTCGCATCCGGGTCTTGACCGACAGGGACCCTTTTGCCATGGTGCGCCGCGGAGAGATGACCGAGCGGCCGAAGGTGCCTGATTCGAAATCAGGTGTACTCGTGAGGGTACCGCGGGTTCGAATCCCGCTCTCTCCGCCGGTGACTTTCGTCGCTGTGTGAGTTAGAGGTGCTCGAGGGTTGGTGTTCCGGCCCGTTTCGACCCGGAGAGATGACCGAGTGGCCGAAGGTGCACGACTGGAAATCGTGTGTACGGAAACGTACCGTGGGTTCGAATCCCACTCTCTCCGCCAAGCACGCCGCGTCCGCCCGACGCGGCGTTCGTCATTTCGCGCCGCATGATCCCCCTGCGTTCGCCAAACCCCCTCGCGTCGTGGAAAACGAAGCACTAGGCTTGTCTCCCGATGCGCTCCCATTGGCTCCTTTGCTTGCTCGCCGCCACTGCCTGTGGAGGACCCCCGTCCCCCGCTGCCCCCGGCGGTTCGGGTCCCGGCTCCACCCCCGCAGAGCGGCCCCTCGATCTCACAGGCGGTGAGCTCCGGAGCTACGACGCCTACCTCGAACGCTTCCCTTCACCGTGTAGCAACGACCAGTCTCTCGCGGTTTGCCTCGAGAAGCCCGGCTCCTGTCCCTCCTGTGCTGCAGCCGCTCGGTTCGTGGCTCGATCCATTCGCTCCGGGTACGTGGCGCAAGAGGTCGAGGCTCGCTACCTCGGACGCTTCGAGCCCTCCCTCGTGCAGGTCGTCGACATCAAGGATGCGCCTACCTTCGGACCGACCACCGCCACCGTCACCATCGTCGAGTTCGCGGACTTCCAGTGCCCGTTCTGTGCGGCGACCGTACCGGTGCTCGATGCGCTGGTCGAGTCCTACGCCCCTCACGTGCGCGTGGCCTTCCGCGACTTCCCCATCAAGTACCACCCCCACGCGCATTCCACGGCGCAAGCCGGGGTGGCGGCCCACAACCAGGGCAAGTTCTGGGACCTGCACCACCTGATGTTCGCCAACCGCGAGCAGCTCGATCGACCCGACGTGGAACGATACGCGCGGAGCCTCAACCTCGACATGCGTCGGTTCCTCGAGGACTGGGATTCCGAGAAGACCGCAGCCCGCGTACAGGCGAGCTACGACCAAGGTGTCTCGCTGCAGGTCCGTGGAACCCCCGCGTTCTTCATCAACGGTCGGCCCTTCGACCTGGACCTGTTCGACTTCGGGGGCGAGGACCTCCTGTCCTGGATCGAGCTCGAGATCGAAATGGCTACGGGCAAGCCGTACAAGAGGTAAGCCATGCGTGGTGTCGCCGACGTCTGCGGTTGTTTTCCCACTGGGCGCCAGTACCCGGGGATCGCGCATCTCATTCGCACCACCCTGCTCGGAGTTGCGAAGGAGCTCGAGCCCTCCGTGCCCTGGGCGGCTCACCCCATCGTCATGATCGACACGGAAACCACCGGGCGCGAGCCCGCGGAGGACCGCATCGTCGAGATCGCGATCGTCACCGGACGCGATGGCAAGGTGATGTCCCGTGACACCTGGCTCATCAACCCCCAGCGTCCCATCCCCGAGGATTCGTCCGCTGTGCATGGGATCCGTGACGAGGACGTCCGCGACAAGCCGACCTTCGCGGACGTTTGCGGGGAAGTCCTCGAGCGCTTGGCGGGGGCGGTCCCCGCCGCGTACAACGCGGCATTCGACCGCGGGTTCCTGCTGGCCGAGATCAACCGCATCGGACGAGGCGGCTTGCTCGACGTGCCCGCCACGCGCGATCGGGTCGTCTGGCTCGACCCCCTTGTCTGGGCACGTCACCTCTACCCCGAGGAGAAGAGCCGCAAGCTGACGTCGATGGCAGAGCTTCTCGGCATCGAGTTGCAGCAGGCGCACCGCGCGACCGCCGACGCCGAGGCTGCGCTTCTCGTGATGTACAAGATGGCGGAACAAGACCGCATCCCCAAGGGCTACGGGGAGATCATCCAGGAGCAGGTTCGCATCGCCCGATCCCAGGACGAGACCCGCAACATGTGGCGCCGACGCTGAGCTTCTCGCAACCGCTAGCTCGTCCACGCATCCTATAGAGAGGCATGACTCAGGACCTGCAAGCCGGCCAGGCGTCCACGCGCTACACGCTGCGCGTGGAAGGTATGTCCTGCGCCGCCTGCTCGTCTCGGGTGCAACGCACGCTCGACAAGCTCGAAGGCGTTCAATCCGCCTCCGTCAACCTCGCTACCCACCTTGCCACCGTCATGGCCGGCCCCGGCGTGGGGGAAGAGCGCATCCGCGCGTCCGTGGAGGGCGCAGGCTATGGCGTGGAGGTCGTGCGCCACGAGGACACGGCCGCCGCGCTCGCCACGCGACCGGATGACCGACCCGCGCTGCGAAGACTCGTGCTCGCCCTCGTCTTGGCCACGCCGCTCATGGTCCTCGGCATGGCGCACATCCAAGCTTCGTGGTCGTTTGCTGTGCAGGCCGTCCTCGCCTTGCTCGTTACCTACGTGGCCGGCTGGAACATTCACACCACGGCCCTGCGTCGCGCGTGGCACATGGACACCACCATGGACACCCTCGTGAGCTTGGGCGCAACCGCGGCCTACGCTTACAGCATGGTGGCCTGGCTCTCCTCGGACTCCCCTCACGTGTACTTCGAGACCGCGGGCGGCATCGTCACCTTCATCCTGATCGGGCGCTACCTCGAGGCCCGCTCGAAATCACGCGCGACCGATTCTCTCCGTTCGTTGTTCGCGATGCGACCCACCCAGGCCACGCTGCTGCGCGGAGAGGGAGAAGCCATCGTCCCCATCGAAGTCGTGCGCGTCGGAGACCGCTTGCGCGTGAAACCCGGAGAACGTGTCCCCGTCGATGGGGTCGTGCGAGAGGGAGCCTCGTCGATGGACGAGTCCCTGCTGACCGGAGAGGCCATGCCCATCGACAAGGAGCCGGGGGACGCCGTGCACGGAGGAACCATCAACGGCCCTGGGGCGATCGTCGTGGAGGTGTCCGCCGCCGCATCGGAGTCCGCTCTCGCGAGGATCGCGACCATGGTGGCGGACGCGCAAGGCTCAAAAGCTCCCCTGCAGCGCCTTGCGGACCGCGTGTCAGGGCGCTTCGTCCCCGCGATTCTCCTCGTCTCTGCCCTGACGGGGCTCGGCTGGTGGCTCCTTTCGGATGTCTCGGTCGGACAAGCGATCATGACGTCGATCTCGGTGCTCGTGATCGCGTGCCCGTGCGCGCTGGGGTTGGCGACCCCGACGGCGGTGATGGTGGGCGTGGCGCGCGCAGCGCGCGGGGGCGTTCTCGTACGCGATGCGGCGAGCCTCGAGCGATGCGCGGCGGTGGACACGATCGTGATGGACAAGACGGGAACGCTCACGCGCGGGAGGCCCGAGGTGACGTCCGTGCTCGGCGTGGGCGGACGCGAGCAGAATGACGTGCTGCGATTCGCGGCCGCACTCGGGCTGGAATCGGAGCATCCGCTGGGCAGAGCCGTCGTGGAGGCGGCGCAGCGGAAGGGCCTGGCGATTCCCAAGGCCAGCGATGTGAAAGCGGTGCCAGGACAGGGCGTTATCGGCTCCGTGGATGGCGCGCACGTGCGCGTAGTGGCGGCGGGGGAACCGCCAGAGACCCTTCCTGGACCCGTGGCGGAAGCGCGTGCCCTCGGGGGCACGGTGTCCGTGGTGGAGGTCGACGGTGACGCAATCGGCATCGTGGCGTTCCACGATCAGGTGAGGGATGGGGCGCCGGAGGCGGTTCGACAGCTTCGAGCGATGGGGGTTCGGGTGTTGCTTGCGACGGGGGATCACGAGGCGGCGGGCATGGTGGTGGCAAGGGCCGTGGGCATCGAGGAAGGCGACGTGTATGCAAGGCAGCGTCCCGAGGACAAGGTGGCGCTGGTGCGCGAGCGGAAGGCTGTGGGGGTGGTGGCGATGGCGGGGGACGGGGTGAACGACGCGCCTGCGCTCGCGGCGGCGGACGTGGGTATGGCGATGGGCAGCGGCACGGACGTGGCGAACGAGGCTGCGTCGATGACGATTTCTCGCGGGGATGTGGGGGCGGTGGTGGAGGCGGTACGGGTGGCGCGCGGCACGGTGAGGACGATCAAGCAGAACCTGGGCTGGGCGCTCGGGTACAACCTGGTGGCCGTCCCGGTGGCGGCAGCGGGCTTGCTCGAGCACCTCGGGGGGCCGATGATCGCCGCGGGAGCCATGGCCCTCTCGAGTGTGTCCGTCGTGCTCAACTCGCTCCGGCTGGGCCGTCGCTGAGCCTCACGATTCGAAGGGAACGAGCAACGCTTCCACCGCAGACACCTGGACCCCGAGCGCCTCGCACGTGTGCGCGAGACGCTTGCGCGGAACCGATACCCGTGTCGGCATTCCGCCCGACAAGCCCAGCAGTTTGAGCAGGTTCACGCCCCCGTCGAAGCGGGTCGCGAGGTTGATCGTGTCCCGATCGAGCACCATCGCGATGGGCTCTCGCTCCTGACCGATGAGCAGCAGGAGCGTCTTGTCGATGCGGCTGCGTCGATGGGAGATGTCGACGAACGCAACACCGGGGGACAGTCGTGCGTAGGCGAGGGCGAGCTTCCTCGTTTCCGCTTCGATGACACGAAGCTCCTCCGCGGCCTCTCGAATGGGCAGCCACAGGGCGGCATCGCCCAGTCCGTGGGAGAGGTGGCGCACGACCATGCCGAACAGCGCGTTGTCATAGGGCCTGGCGCGCAGGGCGCGATCGATGGTCTCGGCGGTGGGGGAGGGCTTTCCGAGCCGCGTGTCGATGGCTCGCGCGTCCTCATCGCACCCTTCGTACGGCTGCACGCCTCCGCGGATCCACTTCGCCGCACTGGCCAGACCGTCGAAGTCGGTGTGGCAAACGATGGTGTCGACGGGTCCGATGCGCTCGACGAGCTCGGGGGTGATGATCTCCGGGCATGCGCCGTGTTGGGCCTTGGTGCGAAGGACGAAACGCGGGTCCGACTGGTACTGGGCGTGCTCGTCGTGGTCGTGGTGGTCGACCCAGGCGGCCAGGCGAGGCCCCAGTTCCTGGATGAGCGGGAGGGTGATCCGCTCGAAACCGTTACCCACGGCGTCGGAAGCGAAGGCGAGGTCGAGCACCACGACGCGGCCCAGGAGGTTGCGTCCTCGCGGAAGCTTGCGCGGTGTGGCAAAAACCAGATTCACATCCGACAGTTTCGTGGGATCTTGCATGAGCGTGCCTGGTCGCCCGTCCAACCCGGGCGCAGGCTTTCGGAGGTCTAGCATGATGGAGCTTCAACGACGTACCGCAATCGTGGCGATGGCGTGCTTGGCGAGCCTGGCGAGTCCTGTCGGGGTTGCGTCGGCGCAGCAGGAAGTGAACGCAGATGGCAGCGGCGCAGCCTGTGTGATCTCGGGGGATGCCTACGTGGCGAAGGACACGGCCATCTTCAACGAGGCCACCGGGGGCAACAGCGTGGCGAAATTCTCAGGAGCGAAAGCACCGCTCAAGGCCACGCGCTTTCCCAAGGATGCGGCCACGGGTCGGGTTCTGGTCAACACCGGAGCGGGGTTCCGGGTGGAAGGGTTCACGGACCCTCGAGCGATCACGGCGTTCGGGGTGCGCGACCTGTCGGTCTCGAGCCACCTGTGGATCTCGGCGGCCGCCCCCTTGACCATCGTGGGCGCCGCTCCCGGCAAGGTGCAGGTCGAGCACCCCGCGATGGCGGGCCTTTCACGCCCCATCCGGGCCTGGGTGCCGTGCGATGCGATCTCCTTCAACCAGGGGACGGCCCCACTCTACGAGATCCCGAAACAAGCGCGAGGCTACGTGGCCAAGCAAGGCACCCTCGACCTGTACGGCTCGGCCGGCGGCGATGTGGCCCACACCCTGCACATCTCGGGAGAAGGAAGCGGGCTCCTGTTGTGGGGGACCACCCTTCGCGGGGGGTTCGTTCACGTGACCATGCGCTCGAGCGTGTACATCGATGGCTGGGTCAAAGCGAGCGAGGTTCGCTCCTTGCCCCGTGGCGAGCTGATGGACCAGCTCGCTCCCCCCACGCGCGTTCAATCGGCACCGGAGCTTGGCTTGAAGGAGTACCTGCGCGTCATGCGCGCGCCCAAACCGTTGACGTTGTTCTACGGGCGCGGAGAGGCCAACCCGACCCTCGGCGCGATCGAGCAAGACGCCGAGATCTACGTGCTCGAGACCGTGGTCGGCTGGGCCACCGTCCTGCCCAAGGGCCTTCACGTGCTGCCCACCGCGGATCGGGCGTTCTGGGTCAAGGCCGACGACCTCGGCCTCGGTCCCAAGCCCGACGCTGGCGCAGCGCGCTGATCAGAGCGCCACTCCTTCCGCATAGCGACGACGGCCCCACTCGGCGAGCACGATTCCCGTCGCGACGCTCACGGGAAACGAGTTGTTGACCCCGTACATCGGGATGCCGACCACCTCGTTCGCGCGGTCCAAAACGTGTGCGGGAAGCCCGTGGCGTTCGCTGCCGAACAGGAAGACCACGTCCGCGGGAAAGGGCTGGGGGTCGTAGAGATTGCGGGTCGCCCGCTCCTTCTCCACGGCCCACACGGGTCGTTCATCCACGGCTCGGAAGAACGCCTCTTCGTCGGCCAGCACGCGGATGTTCTCGAACCGATGCATGCCCATCGACGCCTTGGCGTAGAAGGGCTCCGTCCCGATGATCAGGATCTCGCGGACCAGAAAGCTGTGCGCCACGCGGATGATCCCGCCCACGGAGAACGCGTTCTCGTGAGCGAAGAGCGCCACGGACAAGGCGTTGCGCAGGGGCGCGAGCGCCGCTCGGACCTCCTCGGCGGACTGTTCGATCGGGGGGAAGAGCGCCATCGCCGCAACGCCGTCAGGCAGGGCAGGCCACGGGGCCGGACACGCACTCCCCGGTCCCCTCGGCCCAGTTGACCTCGCAGTGGCTCCCCTCGTTGCAGTCGGCGTCCGTACGGCAACCGCCGGGGTACACGCAAAACAGGCCATCCCAGCTCGGACAGCACGGGTTCCGGACGGGGGCGCAGATGCCGCCTGGCTCGGCGGAGCAATCGCCATCCGCGGTGCAAGCCTTGGACATGCAGTACCGGACCGCGTTGCCGTTGACACCTCGTGGCGCGCAGAACGCGTTCGGCCCCTGGCAATCGGCATCCGAGTCGCAGAAGTCAGATGCGCACACGTTCATCTCGATCGGCTGAGCACCGCCGCAGGCCGGAGTGACAGGGTGGGGGAAGCAAGCGCCCTCGGCGCATTCCGAGCTATCGCAACACTCGTCCGGTCCCATGCCCGGGCAGAAAGTGGCTTCCTCGACGGGAACCGCGCATACCGTGAAGCCCCCGGGAAGCAGTTCCGTGCAGACTTCGCTGTATCCGGTACACATCTTGTTCGGATCGGTCGGACTGCAGTCGCCCGAGGGGCCCACGGACCCGCCGGAGCCCCCTACCCCGCCCGAGCCTCCCATCCCCGCTTGCCCAGCAGCCGCCCCCGTTCCCCCCGTCTGTCCGCCGGAGCCCCCTGCCCCTCCCGACCCGCCAGTCCCGCCGTTCCCCGCCTGCCCAGACGCGCCCGCCTGACCGCCGGAGCCGGCCGTTCCCCCCGTTGGTCCGTCGTCCTGCACGGTCGACCCGCCACAGGCGGCCAGCACGCAGAACCCCAGCGCCCAAAGGCCACCCTCACGCCACAGCGAACCCTGCTGATCCCTCATGATGCCTCCAACGAATCGAAAACTCGTGCTGCTCACGTAGCACAATCGGCAGGGGTCGTCCTTTCCCCTGCCCGCATGGACAGCACCCGGTCGCCAGCAACGCCCCATGCCTTGCGTCAAGGCCCCCATTCCCCCTGGCTGTCCTCGTTGCAACTGAGTATTGTGAATCCACGAGGGGCCTTCTCGGCACCGCTGTCTACTACTGGCATTGGCGTGCTACGCCCGCGAGAGGAGCATGACGTCCACCATCACCCAGCTGTTCGCCTCCCAGCTACGCATGGGCGGTCATCGGCCTGCGCTGCGATCCAAGCGCCACGGGCGCTGGACGACGACCACCTGGGACGAGTGGAATCGTCGCAGTCGAGCGATCGCGGCTGCCCTGATCGAGGCGGGCATCCAGCGCGGGGACAGGGTCGCCATCCTCTCCAACACGCGCGAGGAGTGGGTCGTTGCGGACGTGGCGATCCTCATGGCCGGAGCCGTCAGCGTTCCGGTGTATCCCACCCTCACGGCAGAGGAGACGGCCTACATCATCGAGAACAGTGGCGCCTCGGCCGTGTTCGTGGAGAACCCGCAACACTTCGAGAAGCTCACCACGCGTCCCGCCTCTGCGGTTCTCACCCAGCTCAAGACCATCGTGGTCTTCGACTGCCAGTCGCTGCGCGACATCCCGCACCACGAAAACCAGCGTTCCTTGACGTGCTACGAGGTCGCTCAGCTCGTCCACGTCCCCTCCCACGTGCTCGCCGACTTCGTTTCCACGGGCGAGACCCTGCTCGATGACCCCGCCAAGGCCAAGGTGCTCGACGAGCGCATGGGAAGCATCAAAGGCGAAGACCTTGCAAGCATCGTCTACACGGCGGGAGCCGTCGGGCGCCCCAAGGGCGTCATGCTCACGCACGCGAACTTCACCTTCGAAATCCGCACCGCGCGCGAGACCCTCGAGGTCTCGTCTCGGGACGAGCAACTGCTGTTCCTGCCCCTGGCCCACATCATGGGCAAAGTCTTGTACGTGATGCACTTCGAGGTCGGCGGCGTCATCTCCTTCGCGGAGAACATGCTCCGTGCGATCGACAACGCCAGCGAGGTCAACCCCACCTTCTTCGGTTCCGTACCCCGCGTCTTCGAAAAGTTCTATGCCGTCACCGAAAAGAAGGCCAAGGAAGAAGGCAAGGTCAAGGAGCGCCTCTACCGCTGGGCCCTCGACGTCGGCCAGCGCATGGCAAAACTCAAGCGAAAGGGACTCAGCCCTAGCCTCCCGCTCGTGGTCGAGCACCGGTACGCCGACAAGCTCGTCCTGTCGCGGCTCCGCTCCCGGTTCGGGAACAATCTTCGCTTCGCGATCTCCGGCGGTGCCCCCCTCGCCGCCGAGCTCGCCGAGTGGTTCGATGCCATCGGCATCACCATCCTCGAAGGCTATGGCCTCACCGAAACCACGGGTTCCGCCAACATCAATCGCCCGTACCGTCTGAAATTCGGAACCGTCGGCCCACCCGTCAACGGCGTCGATAACCGGATCGCCGACGATGGGGAGATCCTCCTGCGTGGCGACAACGTGATGAAAGGCTACTGGAACGATCCGGACGCCACTGCGGAGATGATCGACGCAGATGGGTGGTTGCACTCCGGGGACATCGGCTACCTCGACGCCGATGGGATGCTCAAGATCACGGACCGCAAGAAAGACCTCATCGTCACCGCTGCCGGCAAGAACATCGCTCCCCAGAACATCGAGAACCTGCTGCGCCAATCCCCTTGGGTCGCCCACAGCGTCGTGGTGGGCGACGGACGCCGGTACCTCACAGCCTTGATCACGCTCAACCACCGGGCGCTGTCCCGCTGGGCCGCGGAGAACGACCGCCCGGGCGACCGTGACGGCCTCGCCACGGACCCGGAGGTGCGCGCCATGATCCAGCTGGACATCGACAGCATCAACCATCGGCTCGCGCGATACGAGACCATCAAGGACTTCGCCCTTCTTCCGGACGAGTTCTCCATCGCTGGGGGCGAGCTCACCCCCACCGGCAAGATCAAGCGCAGCGTCGTCGCCAAGCGGTACGCATCGACGATCGATCAGCTCTACGCGAAGGCCGACGACTCGATGGCCGCGGAGTAGGCTCCTCACCCCGTCACGGGTCGAGTCCGCCCCACCTTCGCACCGCGATCGCACTGACCGGCCACGCAAGGATCGCTCCTGTTGCGAGCCGAATCGCGTGCACCGCCGGCAACACACCGACGGCCTCCAGCCCCGCCTCCATCGCCATGGCCCCGAGGGCCACACCCACGATCACGAAGGTCACGCGCACGGACCACCGCGGCCAGGCCAGCGAGGCCCCCACCATCACTCCCCAATAGATCCCCGCACAGCGCGAGCACACGGCCATCGGCATGCCCCACAAGTCGAGCACGCGCCCGTCCAGTCGGTGGCACTGCACCGCGAGGACCCCGTCGAGCAAGTCGAGCACCCAAAGCCCCGTCGCCTCACGCAACCACGGGAGCACAAGCACCGAGGCCATCACCAACACGACGCAGACACGCAACGCGCGTCCAACCCAGCGTCGCTGGCGCACGCGTGACGTGCTCACTGGCCTCGCTTGGGAACCTCGCGGTTCAGGTGCCGCAGCACCTCCTTCAAGTCGTTCCACACGTCACGTTTCGCGGCTTCGTTGCGGAGCAGGTAGGCGGGATGGAAGGTAGGCATCACCGGGATGTTCCCCTGGTACAGCTTCCACCGGCCTCGAATGCGCGTGATGCCCCCCACGCCGAGCAACCCGCGCACGGCCGTGGTGCCCATCGCCAGCAGCACCTTGGGACGAACCAGCTCGATCTGCTCCCGAAGGTACGGCAGACACGCCGCCATCTCGTCCTCGTCCGGCGTGCGGTTGTCCGGCGGCCGGCACTTCACCACGTTCCCGATGTAGACCTGCGTCCGGTCGTAGCCCATGGCCGCGAGCATCCGATCGAGAAGCTGACCCGCCTTGCCCACGAACGGGATCCCCTGCACGTCTTCCTCCGCGCCGGGTCCCTCGCCCACGATCATGAAGTCCGCGTCCACCGGACCCACGCCGTACACCACGTTCTTCCTGCCACGGTGCAGGGGGCAAAGCTCGCATGTGCTGGCCGTCTGTGCGACGGTCGCAAGGCGCTCGGTCCGCGCTTGCGGTGAGAGGGTTTGATCCACGGGGCGCTCGGGACGGTAGACGGCTCGAGCAGGGGCGGGGGCGACTTCCGGTGGAGGCAGCGCTGGAGCATCGACTCCGGCGCGTGGTGGTGGGTCGGCCTGCTGTCGCATCGGAGGGGTGTGGATCGGCTCGGGCTTCTTCTCGGAAGGGGGGGCGTGCGGTAGCCCATGCGCGCCGCACGCGTCCTGCCACAGCAGCCGCTCCCGCAAGGCACAAGTGATGAGTCGAAGCTCATCCTCCGGTCGCTCAGGCTCGGTGCTCATGGCCCATCCATGCGATGGAAGCGCATCGATCTCAAGGGGGAACGGCCCCCATTGCGAACCCTGTTCCTCGCAGGGCAGATCCTTTCGCCGAGACCCCCTAAAGGCGAGACGGAGACTTCTTCTTCAACCCGCGTGACTTGCTCGGCTCGCAAACCGGTCGGACCGCCTTCGAACCCGCGCGCCGCGGCATGACGAGGTCGGTGCCCAGCGACTGCCGCATGTCCTGCACGAATCCCGCGTCGTTCAGATCCGCCAACGAGAACTCCTCGAGCGCAGAGCGGACGCGGCTCGTGACCGTGGCCCAAAGCAGCCTCGTGCGACACTCCTCGGCCCGAACGCACAGGTCGGGGTCGCCGACACATTCGACGAGGTCGATGGGGCCGATCGCCGCTTCGATGACTTCCCTCGCCCGGATCTCCGAGGAAGGCTTCGCGAGGGTGTATCCCCCGGATCGGCCCGCCCGACCGTGCAGCAACCCTGCAGACCGCAGCGGGATCGCCAGCTGCTCGAGGTAGGACTTGGAGATGCCCGTATCCCGCGAGATGACCGTCATGCTCACGGGACCCCCGCCCTCGCTGGACCGTGCCACCGCCAGCATCATGCGCAATGCGTAGCGCGCGCGTGTCGAGAACTTCACGAGCGCTCTGTAACCCGGCCGGCTCCCAGCGTCTATCGGTCCCTGACCGCCGCGGTGCGAACCCCTGGGTCCGTGGGTACCCTGTGCCCGAAGTGAGTACCGGGATCGCCCTCCGGTGAACCACACAGGACGCAGAAGGCACAGAAGCGTGGTGCGGAGGTAGGCCGTGCGTGTTGCGCCTGATTCCGCCCGTTCCGTAGCCGGGCCTTAACAACCAGAACTAGATCCTAGACCTCGATGCGCTTGCCCTGCGGCTCCTTCGGCGGCACCGAAGGCCGCGTGCCGTCGAGCTGCGTCGCCAGTCCCGCCACCTGGCCCACCACCAGCAACGCAGGCGCCTTGATCCCCGCCGCCTGAACCGCAGACGCTACCTCCGATAGCTCCGCCGTCACGTGCCGCTGCGATGGCGTCGTCGCCTCCTGCACCACCAACGCCGGCGTGCTGGGCTCGAGACCGTGCGCGATCAGCTCCTTCGCGATGCGCTCGATCGTCGACACGCCCATGAAGAACACCAGGGTGAACCGCGAGCCCGCCAGCGCGTCCCACGGCAGCGCCAGGTCACCATCGCCCCGCGCATGGCCCGTGATGAACATCACCCCGCGCGTGAAGTCCCTGTGCGTGAGAGGAACCCCCACCGCCGCAGGCGCTGCGATCCCAGAGCTCACACCCGGCACCACTGAGAACGGAATCCCCTTCTCCAGGCACGCAAACGCCTCCTCCCCACCACGCCCAAACACGAACGGATCGCCCCCCTTCAAACGCACGATATGCGAAGGCCCGCCCTCTCGTGTGGCAAGATCAACGAGCAACGCGTTGATCTTCGCCTGCGGCATCGCGTGCTGACCCGCCACCTTGCCCACGTAAATCTTCGTCTTCGCAGGGCTCGCCTCCACGAGATCCGCGGCCACGAGATGGTCGTACACCAGCGCGTCGCACGACATCACCAGCCGGTAGCCTCGCACCGTGATCAAGTCGGCCGCCCCAGGCCCGGCACCGACGAGATGAACCACTCCAGGGACCTCGCGTCCGCTCATCCTTCCGCCTTCCGTGCTTGCATCGTTTCCAACAGTTCCCGTACCACCCGCCGCGCCCCCTCCTCGTCGCCCGCCGCGAGCAAACGTCGCGCATCGCTCGCCAACACCGCCTCGTTCGCCAATCGACGATCCTCGTAGTCCCGGCCCGAAAGCAGCTGCTTGATCCGATCGCGCGCCTCCGCCACCAACTCGGCATACGCACCCAGCGTCGGCTCCAGCACACTCCCGATCTCCTCCTTGAGCCTCCGCGACAACGCCGGAGACGCTCCCCCCGTCGAGATCGCAACCTGCACGCCGCCTCGCTCCACCACCGCCGGCACGTGAAAGTCGCACCGCGAAGGGTCGTCTACCACGTTCACCAGTACCCCCAGCGCGCGGCACCGACGCATCACCGCCTCGTTCACGTTCGCATCGCTCGTCGCCGCGATCACCAGCCGCTTGCCGTCCACATCCTCGCCACGGAACGGACGCTCATGCAACTGCACCCGGCCCCCCTCCGCCAGCGCACGCACGGCCTCGCACACCGAGGGGGCCACCACCGTCACCACGGCACCGCACCCGAGCAGCGACTCCGCCTTGTGTCTCGCGATGGTCCCAGCCCCGACCACCAGCACAGGGGCGCCTCCAAGACTCAAGAACAGGGGGTACAATCTCGTCACTCGTCACCCGCGACGTCACGTCCGTGCTTCTTCATCGCATCGGCTCTGTGTGCACTCGATCGCCACCTCTGGACCGTCGGCGCGAGACTGTCAACTCACAAGTCCTTTGCACGGAAACTCCGTCCACCCGCGAGATAGCGCACTCCCCCGCGCTTCGCCCCAAGCCACCGCACCACGTCCATGGAACGAGGCCCCTTCTCGCACAGAATCGCAAGATCCCCTTCGGGCAACTCGCCCACCCGCGCCCGCAGTTCGCCCATCGGCACGTGCACCGAGGCCTCCTCCCACGGGGCCGCTCCCGCTTCGTCCGGCGTGCGGATGTCCACGCAGAACGCGGCGACCTGCTCCCCAGGTCCCACCGCCTCGACCCCGTCTTGCTCCTGCGCCATCGCCATCGCCGCCAAATGGTGCAGCGGGTCGAGCGCCGACGCGAAGGGCGGTGCGTACGCGAACTCGAGATCGAGCAGGTCCTCCACTCGCCCACCACGCAACAACACCGAGCTAAACACGTCCACCAGGCGCGTCACGTCGCCCCGGCTCACCACCTGCAACCCGACAAGCCGACCCGTGCCTCGCTCCGTCACCAGGCGCGCGAACATGTGCCGCTCTTCCGGGTAGTAGTGCGCCCGATCGCCAAACGTTCCCCACACGCTCCTCGCGTCGATCCCCGCACGCACCGCGTCCGCATGGGTCATGCCCGTGGCGGCGGCGTTCACGTCGAAGACCTTGACCACTGTGCTTCTCGCCACCGGACCGAAGCGGCTCGCCTTGCCCACCATGTGATCGGCAGCCACACGCCCTTGCCGATTAGCCAGCGACCCGAGGGCCGCAAGCGTGGGCTTGCCCGTGACCGCAGAACGACACTCCACGCAGTCCCCCGCGGCGTACACGTCGGGCGCGCTCGTGCGCATGTGCTCGTCCACCACGATTCCCCCGAGAGAGCCCACGGCAATGCCCGCATCCACCGCGAGCTTTGCCTGGGGGGTCACGCCCACGCCCACCGCAGCGAGATCGACCGTGATCGGTCCGTCCGCCACGTGGATGGTCACGGCGTCGCCCTCGTCGATCCTCGTGATGGGCGATCGCAACAAGACCTGCACGGACTTGGACTCGAGCTCCTTCTGCACCACCGAGGCCATGTCCGCGTCCAGCATGCCGGGAAGGATTTGATCCGCTGCCTCGATCAGCTTCACGGAGCATCCCCACATCGACCCGAATGCCTCGGCCATCTCGCAGCCGATGAAGCCCGCTCCCACGACCCCCACCGTGTCGACCTTCCCCCTCTCGAGAAGGCCGCGCATGACCCGAGCATCCTCTATCGTCTTCACGAAACGGACCCGATCGCTGCCCACCACAACGCCGGGCAGAACCTTCGGCGCCGCGCCCAGGGCCAGCATCAATCGCTCGTACGAGAAGGATGCCTGCGTCCCATCGGCCAGAACAGTCGCCGCAACCGTCCGCGCCCCCGTGTCGACCGCGTCGGCCCGCACGCCCGTGCGTACCTCGATGCCCTTGTACTCCCGGAAGAAGTCCTCGTCCCGCAACGCGTCGAAGGCCGTCTCCCGAAGCGCATCCGGGTCGTCGATGTCCCCCGAGACGACGTACGGGAGCCCGCAAGCGCCGACGGAGATCTCGCGCGTGCAATCGATCACGACGATGAGCGCGTCGGGGCAGAGACGCCGGTAGCGTGCGGCACACTTGAGGCCGGCAGCCGATGCGCCAAGGACGAGCAGATCTGCATGAGCGGAGTTCATGGCGATACCGTGGGGGTTGTGCGCCTCATGGAGGCGGGGGGGGAGGGGACGAGCAGGCTCAGTGGGTGGTCTCGCGAACACCCAGGTAGATCTTGTAAAAGACCGTGATCATCAGAAAGCCGAAGGCGTAGATGCCCAGGCTGATCATGAGCTCTGGCAGGGTGGGCATGTACTCGGTGATGTGGCCCACGGGGTTCGGGATGAAGCCGGTGACGACCATGCCCATGCCCTTGTCGATCCAGATGGCGGCAAAGACGAGCACGCACGCCCAGGGCAGGATCTTGAAATCGTTGCGGGTCTTGGGGTTGAGCAGCAGCACCAGCGCGACGATCGCCATGACCGTGGAGGTCCACATCCAGGGCACGAGAGCGTTGTGCTCGTCGATGCCGACGAACAGATACTGGAACGGGATCGTGTGGTGATGGTTGCCGCTGTAGAAGGCGGTGAACATCTCCATCGCGACGAAGAACACGTTGATCAGCATGCCGTAGGTGACGATCTGGGCCAGCTTCAGGATGGGTTCCTTGCCCACGTCGTAGTTGCCGAACTTCTTGAGGGCGAAGAGCAGCAGGATGAGGAACGAGGGGCCCGACGCGAAGGCGGAGGCGAGGAAGCGGGGCGCGAGGATGGCAGTGAGCCAGAAGGGGCGCGCGCCGAGACCGGCATACAGGAACGCCGTGACGGTGTGGATGCTGACAGCCCAGGGGATCGACAGGTAGATGACCGGCTTGATCCACTTGGGCGGGGCTTCCCCCTTGCGCTCGGCCACGAGCGACACCCGGGTGACCAAGGCGTTGATCATCAGGTACCCGTTGATCACCACGGCATCCCAGAACAGGATCGAGTTGGGCGTGGGGTGGAAGAACAAGTTCAGCGCCCGCTGGGGGCTGCCGATGTCCACCACCACGAACAGCAAGCACATGGTGCAGGCCGACACGGCGAGGAACTCGCCGAGCACCGTCATCTTGCCGAACGCCTTGTAGTTGTGCAGGTAGTAGGGCAGCACGACCATCACGGCGGAGGCCGCGACACCGACCAAGAACGTGAGCTGGGCGATGTAGAATCCCCAGGTCACGTCGCGACCCAGGCCCGTGATGCCCAACCCCGTCTGGAGCTGCTGGAGGTAGAAGATGCCCGCGAGGGCCATCATCACCAGCAACGCCCCTACCCATGCGAAGTACCGAGGACTTCCCTGGAAGACTTTCTCGAACATGGGCTACCTCACACCACGTAGTAGACCTCGGGCTCCGTGCCGAGGTCGGGTTTGCGACGAATGGTGAACTCCGTGGCGACGATCTTCGCGACCTCGGAGTTGGGGTCTTCGAGGTTGCCGAAGACGAGAGCGCCGTGGGGGCAGGCTTCCACGCACGCGGGCAGTCGATTGTGCAGGATGCGCTCCTCGCACAGCGTGCACTTCTCGACCACGCCCTTCATGCGCGTGGGGAACCCGTTCGTGATTTCCTTGACGTGGGGACGAGGGTTCACCCAGTTGAAGCTGCGGGAGCCGTAGGGGCAGGCCACCACGCAATAGCGACAGCCGATGCACCGATGCCAGTCCATCATGACGATACCGTCTTCCCTGCGCCACGTGGCCTTGGTGGGGCAAACGCGGACGCAGGGCGGGTTGTCGCAGTGGTTGCAGAGCACGAGCACCGGCTTCTTGCCGACCCGCGCAGGCAGCGGGTGGTTCAAATAGGACGGGAACACGTGGTCGAACTTGTGCTCCTTCCAGATCCACTTGATCTCGTGCAGGATGTTGTCGCCAAAGTCCGGCACGTTGTGCTTCTTGTGACACGCGTCCGTGCAGGCGCGGCAGTCCTCGTGCTCTGCGCACTTGCGCAGGTCGACGACCATGGCCCAGCGGGTGCCTCCCTTGCCGGGCTCGTAGTGCCCCGTCTCGGCGCAGGACGTCAGCGCGGGGCCGGCCGTGACGGCCACCGCACCCACCGCGGCGTTGCCGAAGAACTTTCTCCTGTCGTGTCGCATCACTTGCCCTCCGGTGCCACGTGACAGTCCCAGCACATCGGCGCCACACCCGCGGGGGTGTGACAGCTGTCGCAGAACTTCTCCTTGTTCGAGTGGCAGTCCATGCAGGTCTTCGACAGGCTGTAGTCGTAGTCCTTGCCCGCCACCGTGACCTTCGGGCGCTTGCCTTCGCGCACCACGATGTTCCGCCACTCGTCCAGGATGTGCATGTGCTCGGCGCGCATGTATCCGTTCGCCGTCTCCGCCACGCACTGCTTCGCGCCGTTCGGAGGCGGCTCGAGCTCCACCGTGTACGCGCCCTTGCCGAACGCAACGTTGTACCAGATGGGGAACGCACTCACCCCGACGAACACCGCGAGGCCGAGGATGATCTTGCCCGCGTCATGCATCGCCGCCTCCTTCCGACTCGTCGTCGAGCTCCTGTGCACGCAGATTGATCTTGCCCGCCTTGCGCTCGTCACTCTCCCCGGGCATCACGAGGGCGTTGCCCACGAGTTCGTGCACGCCGCAGACGTCGACCCCGGGCGCCCAGTACTCCACCAGCGGCGGCAAGGTCGCCTTGTCGATCGCGCAGATGCACGCGAGCATGTTCACGCCGTGCTTGTCCCGCACGTGCGCCACCGCATTGCCCCGCGGCAACCCACCACGAAGACGCATCTCCATGTTCTCGTCGTTGCCCAGACCCGCGCCGCCCGCGCAGCAGAACGTCTGCTCACGGATCGTGTTCTCGGGCATGTCGTAGAACTGCTCGCAAACGTTGCGCAGGATGTACCGAGGCTCCTCGAGGATCCCCATGGCGCGGGCCGGGTTGCACGAGTCGTGAAACGTCGGGATGACCTTTCGGTTTCGCCGAGGGTCGAGCTTGAGCTTGTTGTGCTTGATGAGGTCCGAGGTGAACTCGCAGATGTGAACCATCTTGGTCGACCTCGTGTTCTCGAAGACCGTACCCGTGATCGGGGACTTCGGAACCTCGAGATGGTTGGCGGGCCCGTTGAGCGTGTCCATGTACTGATGGACCACCCTCCACATGTGCCCGCACTCCCCGCCGAGAATCCACTTGACCCCGAGCCGCTCCGACTCGTGGTACATCTTGGCGTTCAGGCTCTTGATCGTGTCGTGCGAGGTGAACAGGCCGAAGTTGCCACCCTCCGACGCGTAGGAGCTGAACGTGACGTCCAGGTCGAGGTACTTGAACATCAACAGGTAGCCCATCAGCGTGTAGATCGCGGGCTCCGCGAACACGTCCGCCGATGGCGTGATGAACAAGATCTCCGCGCCCTTGCGGTTGAAGGAAGGCATCGCGTTGATGCCCGTCGCGGTCTCGAGCTCGTCGACCACGAACTCGATGTTGTCCTTGAACGTGTGCGGCTGCAGACCGAGATGGTTTCCCGTTCGGAAGCAGTTGGCCGCCGGCTCGAGCGCCCAGTTGATCCCAAGGCCGAGCTCGTAGAGCAGCTCGCGCCCCATCATCGTGATCTCGGCGGTGTCGATGCCATAGGGGCAGAAGACCGAACAGCGACGGCACTCCGTACACTGGTAGAAGTAGTAGTACCACTCCTTGATCACGTCCTCCGTGAGCTCACGGCCGCCCGCAAGGCTACCGAGGATCTTGCCGGCCACCGTGAAGTTCTTCCGGTAGATCGAGCGAAGCAACTCGGCGCGCAACACGGGCATGTTCTTCGGATCGCCCGAGCCCATGAAGAAGTGACACTTGTCCGCGCACGCACCGCAGCGCACGCAGATGTCCATGAACAAGGAGAAGGACCGATACTTCTCGAGACGGTCCGACATGCCGCCAAGGATCTTCTCCTTCCACTTGTCCGGCAGCCCCCAGTCCTTGTCGTCGACGGCCCAAGCGTGGGGGTTGGGCATCTTGAGGTACTCGACGTTCTTCTTGCCCGCCGGGTAGTTGTAGGTGCCGGGCTTGAAGATGACGGGGGTCTCCGTCCAGTCGCGCTCGGGCGGCTCGAAGTTGATCCGGGCCATCTCCTCCGGCTTGGGAATGTCGTGAGACATCGCTCTTCCTCTCTGCAAGGACCCGCTCGCGGCGTCAGGCGCCGGGCCGGATCGCCGTCGTCCTAGTCGTCGTCGTCCTTCTTCTTCTTGTCCGCGCCCTTGGCCTTGGCCTTGCCCTTGTCCGGCTCGTCGCTCTCTTGCTTGTCCACGGGCAGGTCGCAGGCCTTCATCTTGTCGCGGAACTCATCCTCGTACTCGGCGTAGGTGTGCACGCGCACGGGGTGGTTCCACGGGTTGATGTGGCGCACCTCGCGGCTGTTGCACCGCAGGTTGCGCGTGGGGCTCATGAAAACCCCCGCCATGTGCGTGAGCTTGCTGAACGGGAAGTAGGCGAGCAGCACGCAGACCAAGAACATGTGCGCGAAGAAGATCGGCGCAATGCCGTCAGGCACCACCGGCTGGAACGTGGCGAGCCCCGTCGCCATCTCCTTCACACCCACGATGTCCGTCTTCATGAAGTGGCGCATCAGGATGCCCGTGATCGCGATGCCCATGATGAGGAACAGCGGGAAGTAGTCCGCCGCCAACGAGATGTATCGGACATGAGGGTCCAGCAGCCTGCGCAAGAACAGAACCCCGACGGCAGCGAGCAGCCCGGCTCCCGTGAGGTACAGCGCCGGCACCCCGATCTCGAAAAAGCCGTCCACCGTCTGCAGAAGCGGAACGAAGAACGGCACGGGCTCCGTGAAGAAGCGCATGTGTCGCAACACGATGATGAGGAACGACCAGTGGAACGCCATCGCCGCAGCCCACAACAGCCACTCGCCGTCGTACGTCACGCGAGGGCCGTCCTTGACGGACATCCGCGTGTTGCGGAAAAGCGACCGGAACGTGAGCACCTCGAGCGCCATCCGCACGATGACCCCGCCCGTCGTCGACGGGTTCTCGATCGAGGAGTGCTTGATCCACGGGTGCGACTTCTGCTGCCCGCAGGTCGTCGCAATCGCGAACGGCACGGGCGCCTTGCCCCACTTGAACGCAACACGGTAGATGATGCCGCCGATGAAGATCGCGAGCGCCGCGTACGGAATGGCGACACCGAACACGAACTTCGCGCTCGGCCCCGCCATGTACGCGATGGCGAACAGCACGATCACGGCCACGAGGGCGGTTATTGCTTTCATCCTTCGTCACCCCTGTCGTCGGGTTCCGTCTCGGAAGACGTCTTGGGCCGGGCGCGCGCAGGACCGCGATTCGCCCGCTCCAGCATCACATGATTCAGCTTCTTGAGCTGGTTGTACCGAACTTCGTAGACCTTCTCGCGACACCCCATGTAGACGTCGAACGCCACGAGGGCGATCGCGTCGACGCGCGTGTCGAGGGTGTCCCACTCGGGGGCCTGCGGCCCGAAGGAGAGCTCCTCGCGCAAGGTGGTCTTGACCGTGAATACGAACTGAAGGGCCTGGGAGGGAGTGAAGTCCTGGAGCGCTCGAAGCTTGAGAAGACCCTCGAGCGGAGGCACGACTTTCCCCCGGTCCACCCCCGTGTCGAGAGCTTCCACGAGCGCCTCGATGCACTGACGGACGAGATGCCCCGCGGGATTCGCAAACGCATCCTGCTGACGACGCATGAAGCCTGCGGCGTCCGCGGGATAGGTGTTGAGCACGGCGTCAATCCAGCGCTTGGTCAGCGCAGCACGCCTTTGCGCGAGCAACGACTCCTCCATGGTGGGCCTGCGTGTGCGCCCGGAAGGGGCGTCGACACGGGTCGAAAGCAGGTATAGGCAAGGGCGGATCGCAGGTCAACCTTCGAGGTGTCGCGCTGCGTCGTTGTCGGGAGGAGGATAGCTGCTCAGGAGTTGTGTGCGGGTTAGGTGTCTTAACGGGGGCTCTGGTCGTTAGTTGGGACTATGACCTAGGAGAGGAGAATTCGCGCCGGAGCGACGACCTTGGTACGGTTGAGGACCGCCAGACCAAGAAACCTTCAGCCCTCCAAAGCAGCCGCAGAGGCCGCGGAAAGAGCCCGCGGGTTCTGCGCTCTTTGGGCCTCGACGGCATGGACAAACAAACGCCCGGTCGCGGCAGAATACCGCGCACCGGGCGAGCGTGGGCAGGGCCCCAAGAGACCCTGCGGGAGGAATCAGACGCAGCCGGTCGGCTTGGGCAGCCCAGCTACCTTGCAGGCACCCTTGGCAGGGCCGCTGGGGAAGAGCTCGTAGATCTGCTTGAGGGAGTACTTGGACTCCTTGCAGAGCTTGCGGATCATCGGAGCGACGCCGAACTTGAGGTAGTAGTCACGAAGGTAGTTCACGACCTTCCAGTGATCCTCCGTCAGCTCGGTCACGCCCTCGGTCGAAGCGAGCGCCCGCGCCACGTCCTCGTTCCACTGCTCGGGCTCTTCCATGAAGCCGTCTTCGTCGACTTGAATGCTCACACCCTCGTGCTCAAAGGTTGCCATGTCTTCTTGTCTCCTCCACTAGCAGCTTCGTTGTTGCGGAACGCGCTCCGCAGCTACGCCATTTCGATGTACCCGCAAGGGCACTGCTCCGCGCACTTCTTGCAGCCCTGGCAGAACTCCAGCTTGAAAGCGTAGGGCTCGCCTTTTTCCATCGGTCGGATAATCGCACCATCCCCGCACAGCGTCCAGCAATGTCCGCAGTCAAAACACCTACCGCAGCTCATGCAGCGCTTGGACTCCTCAAACGCCTGATCCCGCGTGTAGCCCTTGTCCACCTCGAGCTCGGGCTGGGCCAGCCGCACGGACACCTCCGCCGACGCCTGCGGCGCGTTCCGCTCCTTCTTCTCGAACCACTCCCGATTCATCTTGTCCTTGTGGACAATCGGTGCCAGGGGCGTGATCGAGACCTGCTGGCCGCGCAGGTTCTGATGGATCGTCTCCGCAGCTCGGTTGCCATGCGCAATGGCCGTGGTCACCAGCGCCAAATCCAGAACGTCGCCTCCCGCGTACACTCCGTCCTTGTTCGTCCGGTGGAACTCGTCGACCTTCACCCAGTCCCGGCCCGTGTGAAGATCGTCGAAGCCCGTGAACTCCGGCTCCTGGCTGATCGCCGATACGATCGTCGTGCAGTCCAGAGAGAACACTGCCCCCTCGATCGGGACCGGACGCCGACGCCCGCTCGCGTCAGGCTCCCCGAGCTCCGTGCGCTGGAACTTCATCGACACCGCACGATCGCCTTCCTTCACCACCTCGAGCGGCATCACCAAAAACTCGAAGTGGACGCCCTCTTCCTTCGCACCCTCGATCTCGGGCTCGATGGCCGGCATCTCTTTGATGGTGCGGCGATAGACGATCCACACCTCGGCGCCGAGACGACGGGACACACGCGCAGCATCGATGGCTGCATCACCGCCGCCAATGACCAGCACCTTCTTGCCCACGTCGAGCTTCTTGCCGGCCATCACAGCGTTGAGGAACGCCGTGGCCGTCCACACGTTGCTGGCGTCCTCGCCCGGGATGCGCAGGGACTTGCCCTTGTGCGCGCCGATGCCGACGAAGATGGCCGCGTGGTCCTTCTTGAGGTCCTCGTAAGGGAAGTCACGCCCCACCGCGGTATTGTACTTGATCTCGACACCGAGCTTCGCGATGCGAGCGATCTCCGCGTCGAGCACGTCCGCCGGCAACCGGTAGCGGGGAATGCCGTAGCGCAGCATGCCGCCGGCCTTGTCGAAGGCCTCGAACACGGTCACCTTGTATCCGCGTCGGGCTAGCTGATACGCACAGGCGAGCCCCGCTGGGCCGGCGCCGATCACGGCGATCTTTTCGCTGTAGGCCTGGTCCGTGAGCTTCTTGAGCGCGAGTCCCTTCTCCAAACCGAAGTCGCCAATGATGCGCTCCAGTCCGTTGATGGATACGGCACCCTCCATGTCCGAACGATTACAGACCTTCTCACACGGATGAGGACACACGCGCCCGCAGACCGCCGGAAACGGCGTGGTCTCGGTGAAGCGCTCCCAGGCCAACTGGAGAGACTCCTCACGCGTACGACCGTAGTCCTCCGTCTGCGCCAGCAGTCGGAGCGCGCCGCGGATGTCGTTGTGGATCGGACATCCGTCCGTACACGGCGGTGTCTTGAGCACGTGCTTCGGGCGGAGCGTGGAGGTCTCCCCGCCTCCCCGTCCACCACCCGAGCCCACCGCCCTGGTCTGCAACTTCTTCTTCTGCTTTAGAACGAGCGCCATCGGAGTCTCCTCCCCGGCCCCCACGCAACGTTGTAGGGGACCGGTCCTGCACTGTCAAGGACTTCGCCGGAACGATTCCGACATTGTTTTCGCACCGATTCGCCGATTTCCCAAGCGAATCCTTGCAAGGACTGATGCGTTAGCCATGCCTCTCATCGGCAGCCTTGGGTGGCAGTCCGACTGCCCCCTCCCGCGCCGCCCGAATCATGCCCGCAGCCCACTCTTTCGTGCCGAGAGCGTGAATGTGCACGTATGTCCCCAATACCCTCCCCGATACCAACCCCTCGCCCCCAGCACCATCCACCCCTGCCCCTCGCTTCACTCGAAACACCCGACGAATCCCCTCCAATCCCCTGACGATCCTCGAATAGTGAAACTCGTGACCCACCACCCTGGTCCCGCTCGAATAATACGGCGTATCCCCCACCACCTCCGCCTCGACATACCCGTGCCCCACAGGCCTCGCCTCCATCACCATCTCCACCGGCAACGCCCCCACCATCCCAAACACTCGCTCCCCCACCCGGAACCGGCTCGACATGTACATCAACCCCCCGCACTCCGCGTACACCGCAAGCCCCTCCTGCACCCGCCGCCGAATCTCCCCCAGCAGAGACACGTTCGAAGACAACGCCTCCGCATGCGTCTCGGGGAACCCCCCGCCCACGTACAGCGCATCCACCGGCGGCAATCGCTGGTCCCGCAAGGGGGATACCGCCACCACCCGCGCCCCCATCGCCTCCAAAGCCTCGAGGTTCTCCGGATAGTAAAACGTGAACGCTGCGTCCTGCAGCACCCCAATCGTCACCCCCTCCCCGTGACGCGCCCCCACCACCTCCCCACCCCTTCGGGCCCGCGGCGGCGCTCCCCGCGCCATCCCCAGCACCGCGTCCACGTCCACCGAATCCCTCACCAACCGCTCCACCACCCCAAGCGCCTCGTCCGCCGCCTCATGCTCCTGCGGCGTCAACAACCCCAAGTGCCGGCTCGATATCGCATCCGCCTCCAGTCGCGGCAACGCCCCCACCACCGGCAAACCCGTCGCCTCCTCGATCGCCGCCGTCGCCACACGACGATGCCTCTCCCCCGCCACCCTGTTCAAGATGACCCCAGAAAGCGGCGTCCCCGGCTCCAAATGCTGGCAACCAAGCACCAGCGCCGCCGCCGTCCGCGTCACCTTCGCCGCATTCACCACCAGCAGCACCGGCGCCGACAACAACCTCGCCAACGACGCCGTGCTGTGCGTCCCCTTCGCGTCTCCCCCGTCGAACAGCCCTCGATTGCCCTCAATCACCGACACCCCGTCGCTCGGGGCGTGACGATCAAACACCGCCGCCACCCCCTCCTCCCCACACAAACGTGCGTCGAGGTTGCGCGTCGGACGGCCCGCGGCTCGAGAAAGCCACGCCGGGTCGATGAAGTCGGGACCTTTTTTGAAGGGCTGAACGACGATGCCCCGGGAGCGCAAGACCCGCAGGAGGCCGAGGGCGACCGTGGTCTTGCCAGCATCCCCCGACGCTCCGGCCACCACGATACGAGGTGACGGTCGGAGGTCGGTCGCGGCTTGTGTCACGAAAGGGCCTGGGAAGAGCAGAGAAGGGAGGGACTACTTGTTGGCGGCCCCTTCCTCATGCGGGATCTCGATGAAGCTGCCACCGAAGTACGTGTAGACGCATTTTCCCGACTCGATGAGGTGCCTGATCGCCTCTTTGCAGGTCTTCTTGTCGGCGCGGTCGCCAAAGAGCTGCACCGCAGCCTTGGTCAGATCGCCCGGCTTGAGCTTCTTCTGACCCTGCGCCTGAGCCACCAACTTGTACATGGCCTCGGCCACTTCTTCGACGCTAACGGGATCCGCCATGGTTCGTCTCCTCTACGCCTTGTCGAAGCGAATGTGCGTCGACCGCTTGAAGGTCAAGCCGGCGTGCTTGAAGTCGTCGATATGCTGCTTCTGGAACTCGATGCCTGAAAGCTTGAAGAAGCGCGGCCAGCCAATGCGCTCGATCCAGTCGCCCATGCGCTCGTACTTGCGCGCGTCGGCGGCCCAGATCTCCACGAGCTTCTTCACCGTCTCGGTGACTTCGGGCCAACGGGGCGGGTTGTTGGGCAGGAACGGGATCGCGAGCTTGGAGAACCGAGGCTCCGTGCGCGCGTTCGAAACCTTGCCACCGACCCAAATGGACACGCCGTCGGTCTCGGGGTCGTTCAACGGCATGGCCGGGCAAACCGTGTAGCAGTTCGCGCAGTACATGCAGTTTTCCTCGATGACCTCGACCGACGCGTTGCCGTCGACCGTGGCGGGGCGGATGGCCGCCGTGGGGCACGCGGAGACCACCGACGGGATCTCGCATACCTTCTTGACCTGGTCGTGCTTGGTGGCCGGCGCATGCCGGTGGATACCGAGAATGGCGATGTCCGAGCAGTGCACGGCGCCGCACATGTTGAGGCAGCACGCCAGGGCGATGCGGAGCTTGCCCGGCAGCTTCATGCTGGTGAAGTAAGGCGTCATCTCGTCCATCACGCACTTCACGATGCCCGAGGCGTCCGTGGCCGCCGAGTGGCAGTGGACCCAGCCCTGGGTGTGCACGATGTTGGAGATGGCATTGCCCGTGCCGCCGACCGGGTATCCGCCCGCGGTGAGGTCGGCGATGAGCGGGTCGACGTTCTTCTCTTCCGTGACGAGGAACTCGACGTTGTTGCGGCTGGTGAAGCGCAGGTGTCCGCCGGCGTACTTGTCGGCGAGGTCCGCGTACCAGCGGATGGTGTCGATGGCGATGAGGCGCGGGGAGGCCGCACGGACGGTCCAGAGCTTGTCGCCGGTCTCACCGACGTGCAACAGCACGCCCGGGCGAGTGTTCTCGTGATACTTCCACTTGCCGTAGTTGTTCAGAATGATCGGCGGCAGAAACTTCTTGTAGTGGGGCGGTCCGATGTCCGTTACGCGCTTGGCAGGTGCTTCAGCCATGATTCGTTCTCCTCAACCGGAAGCTCAGGCTTCCGGGTCATCATCCTCAGTTCAAAAGGCCTACAACCAAGAGGGACAGGCAGCCCAGGGCTACTCGCTCTCCTCCTCGCCTCCGCCGCTCAGGTCGTAGAAGACGTACGGGTTCTCACGCGGATGGGCGACCATGTTGGCGTCCGGCTCCAGGCCGATCGCCTCGAGGAAGTTGCCCATGCCCACGCGCTGGATGAACTCACCCACGCGCTCGCGGTTCTTCCCGTCCTCACACCACACTTCCCAGATCGCGTCGATGAGCTCCTTGACGTCGTCGAAAGGCTCTTCCATCTCGATGAACGGAACGAGCACCGAGGACAGGAGCGCACCCTCCATGATCGGGGCCTTGGAACCGAGAAGGAGCGTGGCCCCTCTCACCTTGCCCGGGCGCAACGCCTTGGGCATCACGTTGATGCAGTGCATGCAATGCTTGCAGTCTTCGTCCTTGATGGCGAACTTCTTGCCATCCCAGGCGATGCACTGTCCGGGGCAGTTGCCCACCACGTCCGACGCGATGTCCATGCCCGCCTTGGCGTAGTTCGCGACTTCCGCCGCATCGACCTGGATCTCGTCGCGCCAGTTGCCGATGACCGACAGGTCCGCGCGGGCGATCGAAGCGACGCAGTCGTTCGGGCAGCCGGCGGCCTTGATCTTGAACTTGTAGGGGAAGGCCGGGCGATGCAGCTCGTCCTGGAAGTGCTGGGTCATCTCGTAGCAGAAGCCCATCGTGTCGTAACAAGCCCACTCGCAGCGCGCCTGTCCGCAGCAGCAGGACGGCGTGCGCAGGTCCGAGCCGGACCCGCCCAGGTCGAAGCCCGCAGCCGCCAAGTCGGCGAAGCAAGGCTCGAGGTCTTCCGTACGGCAGCCGAGGAAAATGATGTCACCGGTCGAGCCGTGCATGTTCGTGAGGCCCGAGCCGTGCTTGTCCCAGATGTCACACAGCGTCCGGAGCGCCGCCGACGTGTAGAACCACGCGGCCGGCATGTTCACGCGCATCGTGTGGAAGTGCGCCACGCCGGGGAACTCCTCGGGCAGGTCGCAATAACGACCGATGACGCCGCCACCGTAGCCGAACACGCCGACGATGCCGCCGTGCTTCCAGTGACCAATCTTCTCCTCGTAGGAGCGCTCGAGAATCCCGAGCAAGTCTGCACAAGACGCGTGCTTGTCCGCGCGCTTCTTAATCTCTGTGACGAAGCTCGGCCACGGACCCTTCTCGAGTTCATCCAGCTTCGGTGTGGGTACTTTCGCCATCGAACATCTCCTCCTTGAGTCCAAGGGATTCATGCCGCCTGCCTGGCGGAATCACGCTCGCGCGTACCAGAGGCGGCTTCGTTCCGGTCGCGTTGCGGCAAGGCCCTTATACCGCAACAAGTTGCATTCCGCGATCCGTTCATTCGCAATCAACACTTCAATCTACGAACTCGTGAAATGCCACGAAAATGTCTCTATCCAACCTCGTTCGTCGGGAAACGACTACCACCCTGGGACCCGGGCCCCAGGGCACCCCGCACCGCGAAATGCCCTGAAACCAAAGGCTTCCCCGCCTCCCGACTCGCACCTTGCGTCAGAACCCCTTGTTCGGGTTCGGTCCCAACGCCACCGTCGCGTCCACGAAGGTGTTGATCACCTCCGGCAGCTTCGCGAAGTCTCCCATCTCGAACTGCACCAGCTTGATGCGCTCCGGCTCCAACATCAAACGCGTCAACGTCTCCTGAACCTTCTCCAACCGCACGTTGCACAGCTCCGAACCCTTGATGAAGTGACACTGGTAGTCGTCGCCAAACTTGCACCCAATCAGCATCACCCCGTCAAACCCCTTGATGAGCGCGTCGTTCACCCACTGCAGGTTCATCGATCCAAGACACCGCAGCGGAACGAACCGCACCCAGGGGCTCACCTTCAACCGCAACTGCGCCGCCATGTCGACACCCGGCAACGCGTCGTTCTCACAGATGAGCGCCAGAACCCTCGGCTTCTCCTCGAACTCGTCCGGGATCTCGATCGCCTTGATCATCGAGCCGATCATGTCGACCGAGTAATTCGCGAACGAGATGATGCGCTCCGGACACGCTCCCATGCAGATGCCGCAACGACGACACCGCGTCGCATTCGGCTTCGGTGTCCCCTTCTCGTCCTCGTCCAGCGTGCCAAACGGACACTCTTCCGTGCAACGCTTGCACTGCGTGCACCGCTGCAAGAAGAAGTCGGGATACGTGATGTCCCCCGCGCGCGGATGGACCGCCACACCCACCGCCGCAGACTCCACACACTGCATCGCCTTCAACGCCGCTCCCGCTCCGTCGTTGATCGCCGCGCGAGAGTCCATCGGCTGACGCACCACCCCCGCCGCATAGATCCCCGTGCGCTGCGTCTCGTACGGGAAGCAGATGAAGTGCGAGTTCGGGAACCCGTACTTGCGCGTCGGAAGCTCCTTGCCAAGGCGATAGGTCAGATTCAGAACCTCCGCCTCCTTCGTCAATGGCTCCAGCCCTGTCGCAAGAACCACGACATCGACCTCGAGCTCCAGATCGTCGCCCGACAACAGGTCGTCCGCCTGAACCTTCACCATCCCGTTCGACGCGTCGACGTTCTTGATCGCCGTCTTGATGAACAGCGTGCCGTCCTTCTGGGTCTGACGGTAGAAGTTCTCCATCAGCCCCTGGCACCGCATGTCCTTGTACAGAACGTAGCTGCGTACCTTCGGGTTCGCGTCGCGCAAGTAGCCCGCCTGCTTGAGCGTGGTCGGACAGCAGAACGTCGAGCAGTACCCGAGGTGTTCCGCGTCCCTCGAGCCGGCGCACTGGATGAACGCCACCGACTCGATCGGCTTGCCGTCCGACGGGCGCACGAGCTTACCGTCCTTGGCCATCTGCTCGAGCTGCACACTCGTGATCACGTTCGCACTCTTGCCGAACCCTAGGGCCTCGAGCTTGCTCGCATCGTACGGCTTGCCGCCGACCGCGAGAACGATAGCCCCGATCTTCATCGTGCCCGCCCCCGCTCCCTGCAACGTCGCCTCGTACAGGCCAGGCGCCCCAGCGATCGACGCCACCTCCGTCGAGGTCTTCACCTCGATGCCGGCGTCAGCCTTCACCGCCGCGATCAGATCCGCGACGTCGTTGTGGCTCGCCTTGGACCAGTCGCCTCCGCTCGGGATCAGCTTGTGCCATCCGGCCATCATGCCGCCAAGCGCGTCCGCCTTCTCCACGAGCACGACCTTGTAACCAGCCGCCGCGGCCTCGCGCGCCGCGCTCATGCCCGCCACACCACCGCCGACCACGAGGATCGAACGCGTGACGTCGCTCTGCACCGGCTCGCTCTTCTTGGACTTGGCAGCACGGATGCAACCCATGCGCACGTAGTCCTCCGCCAGCATCTGCCTGTCGTCGTCGTCGTCGCCGCCGCAGGTCCACGCCACGAACTCGCGAAGCGGTGTGCGCTCCACGAACGTCCCGTCGAACTTGAACACCGAGGTCATCTCGCGCTGGGAGCAGGCCCCGAGCACCACGGCGTCGAGCCCCTCCTTCGCGATCGCATCCTTGATCGCCTGCACGCCGTCGGCCGCGCAGAGCCTCGCATGGGTCGCCGTGAACACGGCCTTGCCGTCCTTCTTGGCGACGGCAGCGAGCTTGCCCGCGTCGATGGCGTCGTCGATTCCGCACCCGGTACACAGGAAGAATCCGCACTTGTCCATGGCTACCTCCCTCCTCCGAGCTGCATGGCGCGAGCCGCCGCAGCGGTGGCGTCTTGAACCGTTCTCACGACATCCGAGGGTGCGCGCGCGCAGCCTACGGCCATCAAGCCACCAGGACGGTTCGAAACGAGGAAGCCGTGGTCGTCCTTGGTGATCCCGTCTGGCAGGGTCACGTCGACGAGCTCCGGTACGAGACCCGTGGCGAGCACGACGAGGTCGGCCTCGACACGCTTGTTCTTGCTGGTCCCCGCGATGTCCTCGGCCACGACGGTGAGGTCGCCCGTGTCAGGGTTCTCGAGGATCTGGCCGACCTTGCCCTTGTTGAAGGCAACGCCCTGGTCGGCTTGCACACGCGCGAGGAAGTCCTCGGCGGTGCCCGCGACACGCAGGTCGATGTAGAAGATCTCGACCTTCGAGTCGGGGTAGGCCTCACGCACGTAGCAGGCGTGCTTGAGGGAAGCCGTGCAGCACACCGTCGAACAGTAAGGAAGGTGATCCTCGTCGCGCGAACCGGCGCACTGCACGAACACCACGCGCTTGGCTTCCTTGCCGTCGGAAGGTCGGAGCAGCTTGCCCTTGTTGGGACCGTCGACCGCGGCAAGGCGCTCGAACATGACGTTGGTCACGACGTTCTTGTACTTGCCGAAGCCGAGGTTCTGGATGCGTGTGGCATCGTAGGGCTTCCAACCGGTCGCCCACACGACACACGAGGCATCGAAGGAAAGATCTTGCGGCTGCATGTCGAGTTCGATCGCGTCGAACTTGCAAGCGGGCAGACACTTGCCGCACTCGGCGCCCAGACACACCTTGGGGTCGATCGCGAAGCGCATCGGGAAGGCAAGCTTGGTCGGAAGGTAGATGGCCTTGGTCTTCGCGAGTCCGTAGTTGAAGTCGTCGTCGCGCTCGACGGGGCAAGGTTCGACGCAATCACCGCAGGCGGTGCAGCGGTCGTTGACCCTTCGAGGGTCGACGTGGACGGTGACGCGGAAGTCGCCAGGCTTGCCATCGACTTTGGTGACGTGGGCGCCGGTGAGGACCTGGATGCGAGGGTTGTTCTTGATGCGGCGGTAGTTGATCTCCAGACCGCAAACGGGTGGGCACAGCTTTGGAAAGTAGCGATGCATGCCGGCGACGCGTCCACCCAGCGATGGGGTCGCCTCCACGATAACCGCGCGCTGCCCGGCCTCGGCGGCTTCCAGGGCGGCACTGATGCCGCCGATGCCGCCGCCGACCACCAGGACGCACTTGTCATTGTCTGCGCTCATGGGAGTCCTTCCTTGTGGCTCTTGGAAAACTTCAAACCCCGTGCGTGAGCGAGCTCGTCACTCCGCGCGCAGGACCTTCTTCTTCGCGCTCTCGTAGTCCGGGTTGATCGTGACGGTCCGCTCGTGAAAAAGGGCGAAGCGAAGCCAGCGGTACGCGAACCGCAACAAGGCATCGTCGTCCTCGCGGATGGCCTCGATCGCTTCGGGCTCGATCTCGAACTTCTTCAGGAACGTGCTCTCGAAAACGAACTCGCGAAACCTGTCTAGGTTGTAGCACGCCATGAAGAACATCTGGTGATGCTGCGGCTCGAGGGCGTAGCCCTTGGTGAGGAACGGGTGCAAGGACAGCTCCTTGAACTCGTCGTTCGCCGCGTCGTAATCCGCCGTGCCCTGGTTCTCCATCCACTCGCGGATGGTCATCTCGTTGGCCTCGTCGAGGCCGTCGCAACGACGATCGCGCAAGATGAAATAGAAATCCTCGCCCTTGGGGTTCGCCTCGGTGCGGCCCGTGGCGTGGCCGACAGGGTACATGCGACACGCCCAAGGGCGGTCTTCGTACACGCCGCAGCCCTTGTCGCCGACGAACTTGCAGCGCTTGTCTTCCTCGTTCATGCGCAGGTAGACCATGGGGAGCTTCTGGCCAGGCGCCATCGGAGCCAGGAACGTGTGGTTCTCGATGAACTCCTCACTGCCCATGCCGATGCGCTTGCGCAGCCGCAGCACGTCGTAAGGCGTGAGCGCGATGTTGACGTCGGCGCAGCAGTGGGTGAAGCACGCGAGCTTCGGGTGGCAGGCGAACTTGAACTTGTCGTCGGCAGTGAGGCGAGGGTACTCGCGCAGGATCTTGTCCCTCATGCTTTGGGTGTCGTCGTTGCTCACGGTGAAGGCTCCTTGTCGGAAGGTTGATCGTTCGGAAGCACCTCGTCGTCGTCGACGATCTGATCCTTGAGGGCGTCCGCCGACCAAACGGGTAGGGGCCCTGTTTCGCCAGTCAAGGGGTCGAGGCGATGTCGGTAGCTGGCGCGGACGTTGAACTGTCCGTGCATCCAGGCTTCGGAGCGCTGAAAGTAGGGGCAGTCATCGCTGAAGCAGACCCAGATGAAGGGCGACTCCCAGTTGGACATGGGCGGCGTTCGCCACTTTCGGAGGGTGGCGCCGCAATGGGGACAGGTAGGTGTGGTCATGGCTGGCTTACTAGCAGGTGGGTGATGAAAGAGTAGATACGAAAAATCCCCCAGGGCCCGGAGGCGCCTGGAGGACTCTTCGATCACTTCACGCCTCGACTACTCGACGATTTGGTGAATGGGGCGCTTGATCATGGCCCACTCGCCAGTCTTCGGGTCCCACTTGCAGTTGGCGAAGCACTTCCAGTTCTTCTCGTCCATGTCGGGTGTGTCGGCGCGGTAGTAGTAGCCGGGCCAACGGGTCTCTTCACGGAAGAGGAGGGTTCGCATGTGGCTGTCCGCCTGCCAGGTGCGGTGGATGTTCTCCCAGCAGCGCATCAACTCGTTGAGGTCGCTGGCCGCGAGCTTCTCGGAGTCTTCCTTGAGCATGACGAGCAGCTGCATGCCGCGCTCGAGGAGGTGCTTGTTGGTCTTGAACTGAGCAGACACGCCGCCGGCGTACTCGTCCATGAGCTTCTGGAGCCGGAACATGTAGTCGCGCGGCTTGATGAAGTTCGGGTTGATGTTCGCGTCGTTGGCGTAGTCCTTGTGGGCCGCGAACAGGTCGAGAGGCGCGAGGGTGCGCTTCTTGAACGCTTCGGCGGTCGCGTCGTCGAACTTGGGACGGTCCTTGTTCTCGACGCAGAACTTGATGGCAGCCTTGGCGGCGATGCGGCCCTCGGTGAAGGAGCCGGAGGAGAACTTGTGGGAGGAGGCGCCGGAGGCGTCGCCCACTGCGAACAAGCCCTTGACCGTGGTCATGTTGGTGTAGCCCCAGAAGTAATCCTTCTTGGTGGCCGCGGTCTGCAGGTCCTCGGGGCCGGAGACCCAGGCACCGGACGCGCCGGAGTGCGAACCGATGAAGTAAGGCTCGCAGGGGGCGATCTCGGAGGGGACCTTCTCGGGCTCGATGTTCATGGCGGCCCACAGGATGGCCTGGGAAACCGTCATGTCGAGGAAGTCTTCCCACGCCTCGGTCTCGAGGTGCTTCAGCTTCTTCTTGGCAGCCTTCTCGTCGCCCGCGTCGGCAGCGATCTTCTGGATGGCGGCGGCGGTCTGCATGTAGAGCGGACCCTTGCCGGCGAACAGGTCGATCATGCCGAGATGGTTGCGCAGGCAGGCCGGGATGGGCTTGACCATGCCGTAAGGAGCGTACTTCTTGAGCTCGTCGGCGTGGGTCTGCATGTAGTTCTCGCCGAAGGCGTTGGTGGCAGCAGCCTTGAAGAGGAGGAACCACGCACCGACGGGGCCGTAGCCGTCCTTGAAGCGGACGGGGATGAAGCGCACTTCCTGGCAGGTCATCTCGGCGCCGGCCTTGATGGTCATGTAGGCGGAAGAGCCGCTGTTGAAGGGCGGGTACCAGGAGCGGCCCATGCCCTCGCCGACGGAGCGGGGACGGAAGACGCTGACGGCGCCGCCAGCGGCGACCATGACAGCCTTGGCCTTGAAGACGTAGAACTTCTCGTCGCGCGTGGAGAAGCCGACAGCGCCAGCGACGCGGTCGCCGTCCATGACGGGCTCGGTGATGAAGACGCGCTCGATGATGTTTTCGACGCCGAGGGCGTTCTTGGCAGCTTCGGCGACGAGGACCTTGTAGGACTCGCCGTTGATCATGACCTGCCAGCGGCCTTCGTGGACGTACTTGCCGTTCTCGTCTTTCCAGATCGGCAGGCCCCACTTCTCGAAGAGGTGGACGGTGGAGTCGACGTGGCGGGCGATGGAGAAGACGAGGTCTTCGCGGGTGACGCCCATGAGGTCTTGGCGTACGTACTTGACGTAGTCTTCGATGGTGTTGTCACCAGCGCCGACGCCGACGTACTGATTGAGAGCGGAAAGGCCCATGGCGACGGCGCCGGAGCGGTCCATCGCGGCCTTGTCGACCAGGGTTACCTTGACGTTGTTTTTCTTGGCCCAGTAGGCGGCCTCGACGGCGGCGCCACAGGCGCCCATGCCGCCACCGATGATGAGCAGGTCGGTTTCGACAGTAACGGTCTCGAAGTTAGCCATGTTGCTTTCTCCCGATTATCCCGAAGGGGTTCACTTCTTGAGCGTGGGTACCGCGGCCATGCCGAGGGAAGCGGGCTCGGTGAAGAGCGTGAAGTCGTTGAGGTCGCCCTTGCCCTCGTCAAAGCCGCCGGAGGGCACGGCAGAACCTTCCGGGGTGGTCCGGATCGGGAACTTGAAGCGCTTGACGGTTCCATTGCGGAACTTGATGGTCCACATGATGTCCTCGGAACCGCGCAGCGGAACGACAGAGGCACCGAGCGGGACGAAGTCAGCATACCCGCGCACGTCGATCGCCTGCTGGGGGCAGATCTTCACGCAGGAGTAGCACTCCCAGCACATGTCCGGGGCACGGTTGAACGCCTTCATCTTTGCCTTGTCGAGGACCATGAGGTCGTTCGGGCAGATGTACATGCAGGCGGTCTTGTCCTTGCCCTTGCAGCCATCGCACTTTTCGTTGATGACGAAGCTCGGCATATTGCGTCTCCTTCTCTAACGTTCGCTAGTCAGAGGTTCGTACCCGTGCGGTCGATGGACCGTCGGGATAGCTTCCCAATTTCAACTCAGGGTCAACGCGACCGTTCGCAGTTCACCCGCACACCAACGTGGTTCGTACCGACACAGAGCACGCAAAATGCCTGTCTCGGCGAGCCGGAATCCTACGTAACGTGACCACCTGTCCGCGTTGCTGCTGCGGAAGTGAGTCGCGCGGGGACCGTCTCGATCCCTCAGGTCCCGGCAGCCTAAAATACCACTCTGCCTCTGCCCTGACGCGTCGTCCCACGGAGACGCGCACGGCGGTATGTGGTCCAATCCGTATAGGGCGTCAAGAAATTTCGGAGACGAGATCGCGGATTTTAACGGGCATTTCATTGCCTTATCTCGCGTCCTTAGCCCCTGCTAACGATCCATCCGATGCGCACACCATCCCGCGCCCCGATCACTCAACTTCACGATACTGACCCCCTCCTCTCTACCCCGTTTGCACTCTCTTATTTCTTTTTAACTCTGTGACTAATGCATTCGGAAGAGCATACCTGGCCACCTCACCCACGACCCCGTCTCGTGACGCTTTCTCGATTGACACCTCCAATCCATCGTAAAGCACGCCTAACTTTCCATCACTCGACTACCCACCAGCGTCCCCTCCCATTCCCCTCCTCCCACACTTTACCTGCCCCCCGCTTCGATCTACATGAACGCCGCCCACCGCCCCCTCCCGGACGGCCCAGGCACAACGCATGAACCCCGCGCTCCTCCCAACGGGAATCCCGTCGCTTCCCGCGACCTCGCCGCCCTGCAGCCGGCTCCCGTTCGCGCCATCCAACACCCTTTCCCGCGTTCGGATGCGCTTCCCAAGAGCCGCGGATCCTTCGACGGGGCACCGCCCCGGGGAGCAAGGTGCATGACCGAGCAACTCGCCCGAACCATCGTCCAAGGAAGCGTCCTCGTCGTCGGAGGCGGCATCTCCGGCATGTCCGTCGCCATCGAGGCCGCCGAAGCCGGCCTCGACGCCCACGTCGTCGAGGCCAATCCCACCCTCGGCGGACGCGTGTCCCAACTCACCAAGTACTTCCCCAAGCTTTGCCCGCCCGTCTGCGGCCTCGAGATCAATTACCGACGCCTCCGCGTCAACGACCGTATCCACATCCACACCCTCAGCCGCGTCACCAAGGTCGAAGGCTCCCCGGGCAACTTCAACGTCACCCTCGAACACCGCCCCCGCTTCGTCAACGATCGCTGCACCGCCTGCAACGCCTGCGTCGACCCCTGCCCCGTGCGCCGCGACAACCCGCACGACTTCGGACTGTCGTCCACCAAGGCCATCTACTTGCCCCACGCCATGGCTTACCCTCAGCGCTTCGTCATCGACGAAGACGCTTGCGAAGGCGAGTCCTGCGCGAAGTGCGTCGACGCTTGCAAGTACGGCGCGATCGACCTCTCTCAGAAGGTAACCACCGAGGTCCTGCGCGTCGGTGCCGTCGTCGTCGCCACCGGCTGGCAGCCCTACGACGCCACCAAGCTCACCAACCTCGGCTTCGGAAAGCACGACGACATCATCACCAACATGATGATGGAGCGTTACGCCAACCCCCAGGGCCCGACCAAGGGAAAGATCGTCTGCCCGTCCGACGGTCGCGAGCCTGAGACCGTCGTGTTCGTGCAGTGCGCCGGCTCCCGCGACGAGAACCACCTGCCGTACTGTTCCGGCATCTGCTGCATGGCCTCCCTCAAGCAAGCCACCTACGTTCGTGCCGCCTTGCCCAAGGCCAAGATCCGGATCTTCTACATCGACATTCGGACCCCGGGACGACTCGAGGACTTCTACGTCAAGGTTCGCGATGAGCCGAACGTCTCCCTCGAGCGCGGCAAGGTCGCCCGCATCGACGAGGTCGACGGTGAGCTTCGTCTTCTCGTGGAGGACACCCTCGCGGGCAACATCCAAAGTGTTTCCGCGGACCTCGTCGTGCTCGCCACCGGCATGGAGCCGACGATCCGCCAGCAGCCTTTGCCGTTCGATCTGCTCCTGGACGACGACCGCTTCGGGATCACGGACCTCGAGGGCACCGGCATCATCGTGGCCGGCTGCGCCAAGCGGCCCTTCGGTGTGTCGGACAGCGTTCAGGATGCCACCGGAGCTGCCCTGCGGGCGATCCAGTGCCAGGCCGGGAGGAACCAGTGATGGACAAGAAGATTCGCATCTACTTCTGCACCGGGTGCGGCATCGGTGACGCGGTCGACGTTCCCGACCTCGAGAAGACTGCCAAGAAGACGAGCAAGAACACCGCGGACACCCGGACCCACGAGATGCTCTGCAGCCCCGAGGGTCGCGCGATGATCGAAAGGGACATCGCCACCGACGGCGTCAACGCCGTCCTCGTCGCCGCCTGCTCCGCGCGCGTCCATCAGGACACCTTCCGCTTCGACCCACCCACGATCATCGATCGCATCGCGCTGCGTGAGCACGTCGCCTACGTCCTGACGCCAGGGGACGAAGACACCCAGATGGCAGCCGACGACTACGTGCGCATGGGCGTAACCAAGGTCATGAAGACCGAGCCCATGGCCCCCGCCGTCACGGAAGTGACCGCCTCGGTGCTCGTCGTCGGGGGTGGCGTCACAGGCATGGCCGCCGCCCTCGAGGCAGCCAACGCAGGTGTTCGTGTGGTGCTCGTCGAGAAGCAGGACAAGCTCGGCGGGTGGGTCGCCTCCTGGGGACGCAAGTTCCCCACGCGGCCCCCGTACCGTGACCTCGTGGACAATGACATCGACGCCAGGATCGAAGCGGTCGAAAAACACGAGCGCATCACCGTGTACAAGTCTGCCACCATCAAGTCCATTTCGGGACAGCCGGGTGAGTTCGACCTGCGCGTGCTGGTGGGAGGCGAGGAGAAGAAGGAGACGATCGGAGCGATCGTTCAGACGACGGGGTGGCGGCCCTACGACGCCACCAAGCTCGCCCACCTGGGCTACGGCGCCAGCAAAGACGTCATCACGCACGTGGAGCTTGAAAAACAGCTGTCCGAGACCGGCAAGCTGGTGCGCCCCTCCGACGGTGCCGTCCCTCGGTCGGTGGTCTTCGTGCAGTGCGCCGGCTCTCGTGACCCGAACCACCTGCCGTACTGCTCCGCGGTCTGCTGCAGGACCTCGCTGAAGCAAGCGAAAGTGATCCGCGATCTCTGTCCCGATACGGGTGTTACCGTCCTGTACAAGGACATCCGCACCCCGGGCCAGTACGAGCTGTTCTACAAGAGCATGCAAGAGGACCCGGGGATCTTCCTCGCGAAGGGGGAAGTCACCGAGGTCGTCGCAGAAGATGGAGCCATGACCGTCTCCATGAAGGACTCGCTGCTCGGCAGCGCCGTGGAGATCGGAGCGGACCTCGTCGTCCTTGCGGTCGGAATGACGCCCGTGTCGGAGGAGCCGATCCTGAACCTGGCGTACCGCCGCGGCCCCGAGCTGCCCGTCGGCAAGTACGCCTTCCCCGACTCCGACTTCATCTGCTTCCCCTACGAGACGCAGCGCACGGGCATCTACACCGCAGGGTGCGTCCGCGAGCCGATGGACTCCGACGCGTGCTGCGAGGACGCCGCCGGTGCCGCCCTCAAGGCCATTCAGTGCATCGCCTGCACAGCCCGGGGCGCCGCTGTGCACCCCCGCGCCGGGGACCTCACCTTCCCCGAGTTCTTCCTCAACCGCTGCACCCAGTGCAAGCGTTGCACCGAGGAGTGTCCCTTCGGGACGCTCGACGAGGACGAGAAGGGCACCCCCAAGCCCAACCCCGGCCGGTGCCGTCGCTGCGGTGTGTGCATGGGCGCCTGCCCCGAACGGATCATCTCCTTCAAGAACTACTCGGTCGACATGATCGGATCGATGATCAAGGCCATCGAGGTCCCGGAAGAGGATGAAGAGAAGCCCCGGTTCGTGGCGTTCGTTTGCGAGAACGACATCATCCCGGCCCTCGACCTCGCCGCAGCGGCCCGCAAGAAGATCTCTCCCTGGGTCCGGTTCGTCTCCCTGCGTTGCCTGGGCTCCACGAACCTGCAGTGGGTCAACGACTCGCTCATCAAAGGCATGGACGGCGTCATGTTGATCGGATGCAAGTCCGGCGAGGACTACCAGTGTCACTTCATCAAGGGAAGCGAGCTGTGCGGCGTGCGCATGTCCAAGATTCAGGAGACCCTCGTACGCTTGGCGCTCGAGCCCGAGCGCATCGCGGTCAGGGAGTTCTCCATGGGTGATTGGGAGACGCTGCCGGACTGGATCAACGAGTTCGTCGAGAAGACCAACGAGCTCGGACCCAACCCCAACAAGGGGTTCTGAGCCGCGACGCCGCCGCGTCGCATGTGACGAGGTAGCTAGCGCATCGAGGAGTGCGTCATGACCAAAATCGAGCGGGTTCAGCCCGACTTGAAGTTCGTTCAGAAGATCGTCGACAACGGTGGAGGCTCGGTCAAGCGTTGCTTCCAGTGCGCCACGTGCTCCGTGGTGTGCACCCTGTCGCCCAAGGACAAGCCATTTCCACGCAAGGAAATGCTCTGGGCCCAGTGGGGGCTGAAGGACCGGCTGGTCGGTGACCCCGATATCTGGCTCTGCCACCACTGCGGTGATTGCACCGTGCATTGTCCCCGAGGGGCCAAGCCCGGGGAGACCCTGCAGGCCGTTCGCGCCTCCGTGATCTCCGAACTGTCGTTCCCCAAGGTCCTCGCCGAGGCCCTGAACAGGCCCAAGCTCTTCCCGGCCCTGCTGCTCATGCCGATGCTGCTGCTCGGCGTCACGATGTGGGAAGCCGGAACCCTGAAGGCTCACCCCGGACCCATCGTCTGGGGAAACCTGCTGCCCCACTCCGTCTTCTTCGAGGGCATGTTCATGCTCCTGATGGGATGGAGCGTCATCGCAGGCGGCGTCGGGGTCTACCGTCAGTGGAGCCACATGAAGCGCACGTGTCCCCCGGCCGCCGACGCGAAGACCCTTCCGGTGGGGGCCGCCGTCGTCCAGGCGCTCAAGGAACTCACTCTCCATTCCCGCTTCAAGTCGTGCGGCCAGAACAACGCGCGGGCGTATGCTCACATGCTCACCATCTTCGGCTTCGTCGCCGCGATGGTCACCGCCGGGGGCGCCGCCATTCTCGAGAAGGCCTTCCACATTCCCCCGCCCCTGCCCAACCCGGACGTCGTCCCGTGGGCCTACTGGGCTGGCATGTTCTTCAAGGTCTTGGGCATCCTGGGCGCGGTGGGGCTGCTCGGCGGGTCAGCCTGGTTGATCAATCGGCGCATGACCAACCAGGACGAGGTCGGCGACTCCAGCTTCTTCGACTGGGCTTTCCTCGGCGTGCTCTTCGCCACCGGCTTGACCGGTTCCCTGACCTACCTCGTTCGGCTCTCGGACAACGCGGCCCTCGCCTACCCCGTCTACTTCGTCCACCTCTCTCTGGTGGCCTTCCTGCTCAGCACCATCGCCTACACGAAGTTCGCCCACGTCTTCTACCGCACCGCGGCAATGACCTACGCACTTCACATCGGGCGCACGGTCGAGGAGGTCTGTCCGGCCCTCCCGGCACCGCCGACCCGCCAGGCCCTGCCCCAGCACATCAGCTGAGCTTTCCCCCACAACGTTTCCTATCCGACGGCATCCAAATGTCTGCGACGCCTGCGGGGCGTCGTAGTAGATCGACCGGCGTCCGCGCCATGCGGCATCGGCATCGAAAGGAAGAGACCCATGGACGATGCGACCCGACAATTGATGGAAGGACTGCGTGAAGCCATGCAGGCCGAGCGTCACGGTCACACCTTCTACAAGACCGCTGCCATGACCACCCAGGACCCTCGCGGCAAGGAAGTTTTCGAGCAGCTCGCCAGGGAGGAGCTCGAACACTTCGAGTTCCTCGCCGCCCACTACAAGTCCATGCTGGCAAACCAGACCCTCGCCAAGGACGTCAAGCTCGTGGGCCACGCGCAGGTCGACCCGCAGAGCCCCATCTTTTCGGATCAGCTGCGCGAGAGAATCAAGGATGCGCACTTCGAGATGAGCGCCATCGCGATCGCGGTCCAACTCGAGCTCAACGCGATCAACCGGTACCGGGAGCTGGCGGCCAAGGCGGCATGGCCCGAGGTCAAACGCTTCTTCGAGGACCTCGCCAACTGGGAAAGCTCTCACTACAAGGCCTTCCTCCACCAGCAGCAGGCCCTGCAGGACGACTACTGGACCGCTTCCGGGTTCTCCCCGTTCTGACCGCCCCGGAATCCCGCGTCCCTCCGCGTTGCGAACCCCGCGTCGCTGGAACGCTGCGCTTTCTCTCCCTTGCTGCTAGGCTACGCGCCCCATGTCGCAGAAGAAGCCTGAAGGTCCGACCCTCGGAGGGAAGGCAACCCACTACGGGGTGGCGGTGATCGCCGTCGGTTTGAGCGTGTACATCTGGTGGGTCACGGGAGACCCCACGACGCCGCCCGAACAACCGAAGCCCATACTGCACCAGGACGCGGTCATCGACGCCCCCATCACCCTCGTGACGGCGGACAAGACAGACCTCGCCTGCGCTTCCGAGAGCGAGATCGACGGCTTCCGTTGCGCTTTCAAGAAGCCCAACGAGCCTTGGCCCGACGTGGACCCCACGAACGCCGAGCATCGCAAGAAGATGCTGGTCCCGTACATGACCGTGGACAACGTGATGTTTCTCATCCCTGGCATGTTCGAGGACCCCGCCGTGGACGAGCGCTTCCGCGACGAGGTGCCGCGCCGCCTGCCGCGCGACAAGCTGGAGCGCTTCACCGCGCAGTGCAAGCTCACCCTCCGCAAGGAGATGGACGGCGTCACGGTGCGCTGGAACCCGACGGGGGAATGGCAAGGCCCTCACAAGATCTGGATCGGCGAGACCAGCAATTGCCAGGTCAGCGAGCCGTAGCGAACGAAGTCACACCCGCATCTTCTTCGTGTCTTCCGCGGCCAGCTCACCGCGGCTCAAGAGCATGCCAAGCATCCCCTGGGCGAGCTTCGTCAGCCAGACCAGTCGCTCCACCCGATGCCGCGAAGGCCTCGGACCTGACCCGTCACCCTTGCGCAGCACCACCAGCGCCGCCTCGAAGACCTCCAGCGACTCGTCGAGGATGCGTCGCTCTCGGTCCTGCATCACACGTGAGATGAGCCGCCAGATGTTCGTCTCTGGCTCATAGTGAACGGCACGGCTGCGCGTCACCGCCTCGCGCACGGCTCCCCACCGTCGCAGCTCTGCCAAGGCCATGCTGGCCGCGCCGATGGAGATGCCGAGGCGCTTGCGGATCTCGGCCGAAGACAGCGGCTCGGGCGACAGAAACAGGATCGTCCACACGCGCCCATGCACGCGCTTGAACCCCCAGAACTCCATCAGCCTGCCGACCTGATCCGCCACGCGAAGCTCGGCCTCCAGACCCGCATCGAGGGGGTCCCGCAAGGCCGGCTTCGTCACGGAACCTTCCGTCTCCGACGCTCGACGACGCTTCTCGACCATCGCGCCGACCTTACGTGTATCTGGTGAAAAAAGCACCCGCCGGATGCGGGAGAAGCGCCGATTGGGGACGGCTTCGGGGTCAGTCTTCGAAGCCAAGGACGTGGACCACGCTGGTGGTGCCGGAGCCTCCGATGTTGAGGGTGGCAACGCGCCTTGCTGAGGGTACCTGGTAGTCTCCCGCCGAGTCGGTCACCTGCAGGAAGGCGTCGAGAAGCTGTCGGGTTCCCGTGGCTCCCACCGGGTGTCCTGCGCCGATGAGGCCACCGCTGGGGTTGATGGGGCACTTGCCGCCGAGGGCGATGACGTCTTCCTCGATAGCCTTCCAGCTTTCGCCTGGCTGGGTGAGTCCGAAGTGATCGATGGCCATGTACTCGGACGTGGTGAAGCAGTCGTGGGTCTCGATCGCGTCGATCTTCTCCACGCCCGGCAGGCGAGCCCGCTCGAAGGCGTCCAGGATCGCGCGACGCGTGTGGGGAAGGACGTACGGTTGTTCTTTGCTCTCGAGGACCTTCTCCGAGAACTCGATGGGGGCGGTGCGATGTCCCCACCCGAGAACCCTCGGGATGCGGTCGAGGCTGGTCCCCTTTCGCTTCGCCCAAGCGGACGCAAAGGTTGCCGAGGCGAGAATGATCCCCGCCGCCCCGTCCGTGACCTGGGAGCAATCGGTGAGCTTGATGCGCCCGCCGATGTTCGCGTTGAACTGGCCTGTGGAGCACGCATGCTCGTAGCTCATGAACCAGCTGCGGGTTTGTGCGTTGGGGTTGAGCTTCGCGTTGCCGTAGTTGATCGCGGAGATGCGCGCGAGGTGCTCGTCCTTCAACCCGTAGCGCTTGTCGTACTCGTCGCCGAGCTTGCCGAAGAGCTTGGGGAACGGGAACTCGATCCCTTTCGCTTCTCGCTCGTACCAAGCCGCGGTGCCGAGGAAGTCACCCCCGGTCTTCGAGTCGACGGTCTTCATCTGCTCGACACCGAGCACGAGGGCCACGTCGTAGCGGCCGGCCTCGATTTCGGCGGCTGCGCACAGGGCAGCGATGGACCCCGACGCGCATGCGGCCTCGTGTCGCGACGTGGGCAGCCCACGCAGGGCCGGGTCCACCTCCACGACGAACGCGCCGAGGTGGCCTTGCATGGCGTAGAGCTCGGCGGCGAAGTTGCCGACGTGGGCCACCTGGAGTTCTGCCGGGTCCACGCCCGTCGCGTCCAGGGTCCCTTGCACGGCTTCACGGATCAGCGCGACGATGTGCTTGCCTTCCTTGAACCAGTTGCGTGCGAAGTCGGTCTGATACCCACCGAGCACGTAGACAGCCTTGGTGTTGTCCGCCATGTCACTCACCTACTTGCCGACGAAGAAGCGTCCAATGTTTGCACCGCGCAGCGTGAACATGCGCTCGCCGTCTGGGAGCGAGGCGAGCACGGGCGGAACGGGAAGGCCGACCTCACGCATGGCCGCCATCGTCGGCTTGGGGCCGAACAGATCGACCAGCACGCTCGGAGGAGCCCAGTTGAAGCCGAACCCCATGATGCCGTCGACGCCTGCGGGCGAGTCGACGACCTCTTCGGGACCGACGCGATGCAGAGCGTAGGAGACGTAGCCGAGGATCACCTTGCGGGCGAGCTCGGCTTCCGGGCCCTCCGCACGGAGAAACAGAGCCATGGCATCCCGGTAGCGCCCCACCGCGTGCATGGCTTTCATCTCCTCGACGAATCGGACCTTGGTCACCGAAGCGGGGGTTTGGGCGTAGGCCATGGCCGCCGGGTCGAGGGGGAGCTTGAACCGCTTGCCGTCCGGGGTCTTGGACCGGAGGAAGAACCCTCCTTGCTTGGGGGTCTTGTTGCCGAGGTGCCCCTTCGCCATCAAGGCGCGCATGTACGCGGGCATGCGGAACGCTTCGTGAGCCTCGTCCGACGTGTTCGCGAACACGTTGTCCACGATCGCGGCGTGCACGTCCCAGCCCACCAGGTCGATGGTGGCGAGCGGGGGCATGGCGCGGCCCGTGTACGGGCCGATCAAGTAGTCGACGAAGGCGACACCGCGCTGCTCGGCGAGGATGGCGCACTCGTTCAGGACCTTGAACCCGATCCGGTTGCCCGCGAAGGCAGGTAGGTCCCGACACGCCACGACGACCCGCCCGAGGCGCTTGCGAAGCAGCGTGCCGCACGACTCGAACACCGTGGGGTCGGTCTCCGGTCCTGCAATGATCTCCGTTCCCACAATGACGTTCGGCGGGTTGAACAAGTGCATGCCGAGGAAGTGTCGGCGGAAGTCGTCCGTGCGGCCGCGCGCCATCTCGGCGATGGACAGGCCGCTCGACACCGTGGCGACGACGGTGCCCGGCTTGCGGGCGCGATCGATTCGGTCGAAGAACGGCGCCTTCACATCCATGTTTTCCGACACGGCTTCGAGGACGAGGTCGGCTTCGGCTACTTCCTTCTCCAGATCGTCGTAGCTGCCGCATCGGATGCTTTTCTGGATGACGTCGGACCGCACCGCGGCGCGCGCTCGTTCCAAGCCCTGCATGGCCTTGTCTGCCGTGCGAGCGAGCATGGCCACGTCGAACCCCCTCGCAGCGAACAAGGCGCCCGAGCCGGATCCCATGGTTCCGTTCGCGCCCAGCACCACTACCCTTCTTGTATCTCGCATGATCGGCCGCCTTGGGCCGGCTCACCGGAACGTCAAGCGGTTCAATCGCTCCCCACCAGATTCCTGGATCGCCGACCATCGGCACCCCGAAATCTCCTGTCTACTCGCCGTCCTTCTCCGACACCCCGTCCCCAGGAAGATCGCTCGGCAAGTCCCCCTCTGGAACGTAGACCGCCATCTGCACCGCCCCCGTGTCCACGAGCACACGCGACACGGCGGCCGCCGACGCAGGCCTGTCCGATGGCATCTTCGCCATCATGCTCAAGACCAACTGGGTGAGCACAGGGGGCAGCTCCCCGCTCGGCGGAACCAAAGGCTTTGGCTTCGCGCGCAGAATCTTCCGGAAGACCTCCTGGCGCGTCGGGGCCACGAAAGGAGGAAACCCCATCAGCGTTTCGTACAAGATCGCCCCGACCGCGTAGATGTCCGTTCGCGGGTCCAACTCCCCCCCCGTGACCTGCTCCGGCGCCATGTAGTGCGTCGTCCCGAAGACGAAGCCCGTCGGCTCATCCACGGAGTTCGCCCGGCCTCCGATGGCGAGCTTGGAGATGCCGAAGTCCAGCAGCTTGACGTCTCGACGCTGGTCGTTCCGGCGGACGATGAACACGTTGGCCGGCTTCATGTCACAGTGCAGGATGCTCTTGGCATGGGCAATCTCGAGACCTCGCAGGACTTCGTAGGCAATACGAAACGCTCGCTTGGGGGACAGCGTCTGCTTGCGCTGGAGGTACTGCTCCAGGTTCTCTCCGACGAGACGCTCCATCACGAGGTAGGGGGTGGTACCATCCAGGAAGCCCGCGTCGAACACCTCGACAATGGTTCGGTGCCCCAGGGCGCCGACGGCCCTGGCTTCCCTGAGGAACCGCTGGAACTCTTCGATTCGGTCCACATACCGGGGGTGCAAGATCTTGAGCGCGACGCGCCGCCCTAGGAACTGATGCTCCGCCTCGTAGACGATTCCCATGCCCCCGATGCCGATCACGGACAGGAGCTTGTACTTGCTGTCGACGACTTGACCGAGGCGTCGCTTGGCGGTTTCGACGGTGGGGTCAGCAGTGGCTTCGGGCATGTGGTTTCATTGGAGCATGCCAGCTCCCCTCGTTACAACGGAGAGTGCGATGGCTAGCGGACAGGGTGCCACATGATCGGTCGGCGCGCATGGATCGTGGCAGTGACGACGGCGTGGATGTCGGGTTGCCATCGAAGGCTGGACGAAGGCAGTCCGGGTGGGGCTGGGTCGGCGCTACCGAGCGGCACTGCGGATCGGAAGGTGCCGGCAGGGGCGGGGGAGGTGGCCTTGCTGGACGGACTTCGGGTCGGCGACGTCGTGGAGGGCTACGAGGTGGTGTGGGTCGGCGCGGCTCGAGCCGATGGTGGGATGGAGGTGGGTCTGGAAGCGGGAGGGCGACGGATGCGGTTGGTGGTTGCCCTGGTGTCGGAGGCCCCTCGACCACCGGTTCGCACGGAGAGGTACGGCTTGTTCTACGAGGCGAGCGATGCGCTCCACGCTGCCGGAGTGGAGGAGAGTCTTCGGGTGCTCGAGGCCCTCGCGAAGCGCATTCGCAAGGTCGAGGGACGCGTGCCCGTGCCCCCAGGCATGGGGCAACTCGCGCCTCCGTCGACCGCGATGTGACCAGGCCCAAATCAAGCACTGTTCGAAGAACGTGCTTGGGCTTGGGACTATCCGAGCCGAAGGCGAGGCGTTTTGGGGTGAGCCGCGGTGAGCGCGAGGGGGCTTTGCGAAAGCCCCGTTAGGGAGACCTAGACCCAACGCAGCGCGGAGCGCTTGTTTTGGGACCAGGCCCGTCAGCTATCGAGCTCGCGCGCGATGGTCAAGGCCACGTTCCGCGCGTCGTCGACATGGGTCACGGGCAACGCCACGGCTCCGACGACCGCATGCCCTCCGCCCCCGTGTCGGGCGCAGATGGCGCCGATGTGATGCCGTCGCGGGTGCGGCGACCAGGGATTGAACCCGACCGAGACCTTCATTTGCTGGTGACCACGCGTGAGGATCACGGAGTAGGAGCTGGTCGGGAAGAGCGCGTAGGTGACGAACTTGCCGACGACCTCGTGCACTTCGGCGGACAAGTCGACGTACACGACCGAGCCGACGAGTTGGCTGGCGGTGCGAACCTTCTTGACGAACTCCCGATGGTATCGAGCGAAGCGTTTGGAGGCTCGGCGGATGTCCCCTTCGGAGGCGACCTGCTCGACGTGACGTTCGGCGAGGCGAGGGATGAGACGTCCGAGGGTGGCCGTGTTGCCCGCGTGTTCGAGGACCGTCATGAGCTGCAGCACGGGGTGGTCACGAGCGATCGCCTGCTCCGCGCTATCGAACCCGGCCGTGTCGATGACTTCGGCCCAGTGAACGAGCGGCTCGAGGTCTGGCATCGACACCCCGAAGCGGTCCCGGGCCACGTCTGCCACGAGCCTCGCGCAGCTTCCGTAGGAGGGATCGTGAAACCTCTGTCGGCCGCTGTTCTCGAGAAAGTGCGTGCGGTCGTCTTCTGTCGCGAAAGCGGTCGGGTGGTGATCGAAGTACCAGTGCAGATTCGGGTGCGTGGTGTAGCGGTAGTCGAGGACCGCGTTCACGTCGCCGTGCAGGGTGGAGGCATCGAGCAACCGTGACGTGGCGGCATACCCGCACGCGCGGTAAGTAAAGATCAGCGGACTGGTGTCCAGCTGGCGCAGCAGCCGGGTGAAGACCGCGGCGGAGGCAGCCCCATCGAAGCAATGGCCGTGGGTTGCCACCACGACGCGCTTCGGGGACGCTTCGGCACCGCCGCTCATGTGCGGTTGTGTAGCACGACGAAACGTCGTCCGGACACGCCAACATCCCTCGTTGTGCGTGTACGCCACGGACGGAGCGCGAGCCCAAAGGAAACCGAAGCGAACGGCGAGCAGGGATCTGGGGCCGCGGTCTTGTGCCGTCGCCCCACGGAATGCATGGAATCGCCCAGGATGCCGTCCAAGAACAAGCTGCTTTCCCAAGGGAGAGCAAAAGTGCTGTTGCCGATCGCAAGGATGTCGGGTGTAAGATACGCTACCGTTCGCACGTTCGATGATTTGAGCGGCCACGTGGGCTTCTCAGGAGGACATGGATATGAGCAAGCGAGTGCTTCTTTCTCTGGCCGCGGTTTCCGTAATCGCGACCCTTCCTTTGGTCGCGTCGTCCTGCAAGAAGGACGAGCCGGCCACCGCGAACAACTTCGGTGGGGGGCAGCAGGGCTACGGCCAGCAGCAGCCCGGCTACGGCCAGCCCGGCTACACCCAGCCTGGGTACGGGCAGCCCGGCTATACCGACCCCAACCAGCCAGGCACGCAGCCGGGAACCCAGCCCACGACACAACCCGGCGCCACGACAGCGCAGCCTGCGGCGACCGATCCGTTCGGTCAGCTCACGGGCATGGTGGGCGCCGTACTGGGCGGCCTCGGCGGAACCGCCACGACGGGAACGGGCGGCGGAGCCAATCCTGCCGACCCGATCTCCATCGGGATCCAGAGCAACGCCAGCCAGAATGCTCCCGGCATGAACCCCGACGGCTCGATGGTCAAGCTCTCGCTTCAGCAGGGGCAGACCTCCGAAGGGCAGGTCACACTGCAGGCCGGCAAGTGCTACACGCTCATTGGCGCTTCCAGCATCGGCGTGCTGGAAACGGAGATCAAGGTCACGATGCCCGCGCCGCTCAACACGCAAGTGCTCGGCCAGAACGCCGCCGGCATGAACCCGATGCCCGTCGTGTGGGGAGGTGGCAACTGCTACAAGAGCCCGTCGCCCATCGCGATGCCCGTCCGGCTCGAGGTGACCATGAAGAGCGGCGCCGGCACCATCGGCATCCAGGCGTATTCCAAGTAGGTTCGACGAGGATTGCCCTCGGCATGACCCTCACCCTGTCGCTTCGGCGACTTGACAGGAGTCGTCCATCCGGGGGAAACCTTCTGCCGATCCAATGGGGACCAAGCGCCGAGGGAGTTCTCGGCCATCACAACGGAGAGCCCTTATGAAACTGCGCAACGTTTCGGCCATCGTCGCCGTCCTTGCCATCGCCACGATCCCTTTCGCCTGTAAGAAAAAGGAGCCTGAGAATCCCCAGCCCTTCGCCCCGACGACGTACGGAACGACGCCGACGGCGACAACGACTGCGACGCAGCCCGCGCCCACGGCGACCGCGCAGCCCACGGCGACGGCGACCACACAGCCCACGGCGACGGTCTTCGATCCCGCCGTTCAGCAATTGCTGGCCGCGCAGCTTGCCCCGATCGCCCAGACGGACGCCAAGGGGATGAAGTCGGAAGGCGAGATGCTCAGCGGTGTGCTGCAGGAAGGTCAGTCACTCGAGCAGATGGTCCTGCTGCAGTCGGGCAAGTGCTACACCGTGGTGGGACTCGGCCTGCCCATGGTTCAGGAGCTGGACATCGTGTTGGCGCCGGTCATCCCGATTCCGGGAGCGCCCAATTTCCCCATGGCCCAGGACCTCAAGACCGGGTCCCAGGCCACGATGGCGCCCGCTCCGAACTGCTACAAGCACTTCGCCCCCCTGCCGATCCAGGCGAAGATCATCGTCACCGCCAAGACCGGATCCGGCGCCGTGGGCGCTCAGCTCTACGTGAAGTAAGCGCTCGCGCGCATTTATCGCGCAACCTTTTCTCTGCCTGTCCGAAAGAAGGACATGGCATGCGCGAATCCCCTCGTCCTCACACCCGAGCACCCCGACTTCCCTATCGCAGTCCGCGCCATGGGCAAGCCACCGTCGAGGCTCTTTCTGAACGGCACGCTGCCCCACGGTCGCAAGCTTGCCATCGTGGGGACACGACGGGCCACTGCGCCCGCGTTGCGCTTCGCTCACGACCTCGCGGAGCGGCTTTGCCAGGCAGGGTGGTCCGTGTGGTCAGGGGGCGCCGCAGGCATCGACTCGGCTGCTCACGAGGGCGCCTTGCACGCGGGGGGAAAGACCGTCGTGGTCATGGGAACCGGGTTCGACCACCTCTACCCGGCGAGCAACGCCCCCCTGTTTCGTCAGGTCCTTGACGCAGGCGGGGCCTGGCTCTCCCCCTACCCTCCCGACCAGGTGGGGACCCGATGGTCCTTCCTCGCTCGAAACGAGCTGTTGGCCTCCCTGGTCGACCATGTCGTCGTCGTGCAAGCTCCCGTTCGGTCCGGAGCCCGGTCGACCATGGCCGCGGGGCGCCGCATGGGCAAGACGACCTGGGCGGTTCCTGCGAGCCCGTGGGATCGCACGGCAGAGGGGTGCCTGCTCGAGATCGCCGCAGGCGCACGGGCCCTCTGCTACGCGGAGCAGATCCTCGGCCTCCCCCGACCTCGGTCGCGTGCGGCGCTGCCGAACCTGTCGACCCAAGAGCGCGCTGTGGTCGAAGCCGTGATGCGCTGCCCCGCCCACCTGGACACGATCTGCGACCAAACCGGTCTCAGCGCCGCGCAAGCCTCCGCCGCGGCCCTCACCTTGACCCTCAAGCGCGTGCTGCTAGAAAGCGCCGACGGCCTCTATCACCTCGACAGTCGCCACGAAATGAAGGAAACGGCCAGATCAAGATGACCACCGTGACGATCGTCGGCGCAGGCCTTGCGGGTTCGGAATGTGCTTGGCAACTGGCTGAACAGGGTATCCACGTCAAGCTGATCGAGCAGCGGCCGGATCGCACCACACCTGCCCACCAGACCGGCCACTTCGCGGAGATGGTCTGCTCTAACTCGTTGCGTGGCGCTGCCGTCGTCAACGCGGTGGGCACCCTCAAGCACGAACTGGTCACGTGCGGCTCGCTCATTCTTCGTCTCGCGCACGAAAACCGTGTGCCCGCCGGCGGGGCCCTCGCCGTGGACCGCGACGGCTTCGCCCGATCCGTCACCGAAGCCATTTCGTCTCACCCGTGCATCACCGTCGTGCGTGAGCACTGCGAAGTCGTGCCCCCGGAGAGGCCTTGTGTGATTGCCACCGGACCGCTCACGAGCGACGAGCTCGCGGCCGACCTGGCTCGTGTCATCGGCTCGGCCGGCCTCCAATACTACGATGCCATTGCCCCGATCCTGTCCGCGGACTCCATCGACTGGGACGTAGTGTTCAAGCAGTCTCGGTACGACCGCTCCGACCAAGGCGACGAAGCGGATGCCCAGGCGTACGTGAACTGCCCTTTCGACAAGCCGCAGTATGAAGCGTTCGTGGCCGCCTTGCTGGAATCGGATCGGGTGCGCCCCAGGGAATTCGAGCAGGTGCCTTACTTCGAGGGTTGCCTGCCGATCGAGGTCATGGCCGAACGTGGCTTGATGACGTTGGCGTTCGGGCCGATGAAACCGGTCGGCCTCGAGGACCCGCGCACCGGGCGCCGGCCGTACGCCGCCGTCCAGTTGCGTCTCGAGGACCGTGCCGGGACCGCGTACAACATGGTCGGCTTTCAAACACGCCTGACCCGCCCGGAGCAAAACCGCGTCTTCCGAACGATTCCCGGCCTCGCGAACGCCGAGTTCCTCCGATGGGGTGCGATCCATCGCAACACCTTCGTCGATGCCCCCCGCGTGCTCGACGAAACCCTACAGCTACGTGCGGCTGACGGCGTGTACCTTGCCGGGCAGATCACTGGCGTGGAAGGGTACGTCGAATCCTGCGCGTGCGGCTTGCTGTGCGGGCGCATGCTGGCTGATCGACTCATGGGTCGTCCGCCGCGACGTCCCCCGTCGACCACGGCCATGGGGGGATTGCTCGACCACCTCGCGCGGACCGAGCTCCCGTTTCAGCCGTCGAACATCACCTGGGCACACGTCGCTCCGCTCGAGGGGCGCATGAAGAAGTCCGAGAAGAAGGCCACCCTGGCTGCGCGGGCGCAGCGCGACCTCGAGGCGTGGCTCCGTGCGTGACCCGGGCCGGTGCTGGAGGGCCTTGTTCTTCGTGGGAAGGGTAGGCGTCTCGGCACTGCTGCTCGCGTTGACGGTCGGTTGCTCGACGACGTATCGCGGGGCCGTGGTCGTGGACCCGGGCGACGTCCCCCGCGGGCGGCTGGTCAAGACGTTTGCGCGCACGGCATGCACGCAGACCGACACCCCTGCCCCTGGGGCATTCGTGGACTACGTGCAGGGTGTGGATGGGGTCCCGTTCCTGGTCGAGCGAGCGAGGTCCGGCGCCTGGCTGCTGGTCACGAACAGTCGGTTGGACGGGACGACGATCGTGTTCCAGGCGGTTCGACGGGACCCTCCCCAGTTGCTGGAGTATCGGTTTCCGCAGCGTGGCTCGAAGCCAGGACAATACCTGTGGTCCGGTCACTACGAGGAGCCCAAGGGCGCCACGCACCGATTCGAGACGCGCAGCAAGGGGATGGTGGCGACTTGCACCCTGACGGTCGTGGACCCGTTGACGGGGGCTCCCCTGGGCACGTATGGCGGGAAGGGGGACGAGGGGTCGGCGCAGGGGTGGGGGTTCGACGGGGGGTCGTTCCGGGTCGGGGACCGGATTCTGGTGGAGGTGGGGGGCCGATCCGTGCCGGCGGTCGTGCTGCAGGCGCCGGGCAACGGCTACTTCGTGAGGCTCGAGGGTGAGGATGAGAACGCGGGACGATGGATCGAGCCCTCGACGATCACCGGTCGGCTGGAGTAGGAGACAACGAGTTCGTTCGACGCGAGGAAGTCAGGGATCATGAGAGCTGCATTGGTTGGGTATGCCCAGACGGGCAAGACGACACTGTTCAACGCGCTGACGGGACAGGCAGCGGTGACGGGAGTGGGGCGCGGTGACAAGCCGAACCTGGGTGTGATCAAGGTGCCCGACCCACGTATCGACAAGCTGTCGGCGATCTACAAGCCACGCAAGACCATCTTTGCGGAGGTACGCTTCGTGGACGTTCCCGGTCCGCGGACGAAGGGGGGCGGGTTGGACGGGCCGACGCTTCAGTCGTTGCGGGAGGCGGAGGCCTTGACCCTGGTGTTGCGTGGGTTCGAGGGTGTGGATGGGGGCGAAGCGGACCCGGTGCGGGAGATGAATGACTTCGAGGCCGAGCTTTTGATCAACGACCAGATCGTGGTCGAGAAGCGGCTCGAGCGGCTCCACAAGGAGCACACGGCCGGTCTAGAGACCGAGACCCTGGAGCAGTGTCTCGCGTGCCTGACGGAAGGGCGCCCCCTGCGGTCGATGGAGATGCGCCCGGAGCAAGAGCCCGTGATCGCCTCCTACGCTTTCGTTTCGCGACGGCCGATGCTCGCGGTGCTCAACGTGCCGGAGGACAAGGCCACGGACGGGCCTCCTCCCGCTCTCGTGGAGGCAGGGGCCGCACGCGGGGTCGAGGTGATGTCCGTGTGCGGCGCGATCGAGGCCGAGATCGCCGCCTTGACGCCTGAGGAGCAAGGCGAATTCCTCGAAAGCCTGGGCCTTGCCGAGCCGGCGTCCGCTCGGTTTGTCCGTCGCGCCTACGCGCTGCTCGACTACATCAGCTTCTTCACCGTCGGCCCTGACGAGGTCCGAGCCTGGACGACCCGGCGGGGGGACCGGGCGCCCCGGGCCGCAGGCCGCGTCCACTCGGACATAGAGCGGGGGTTCATCCGTGCCGAGGTCATGAAGTACGAAGAGTTCATGGTCGCCGGCACCGAGCAGAAGCTCAAGGAGCAGGGCAAGCTGCGTGTGGAAGGCAAAGGCTACGTCGTGGAGGACGGGGACATCCTCAACTTCCGCTTCAACGTCTAGCGTCTCAGATCTTGCGCGCGGGTCGTTCTGCTTCCCGCCGAACCCGCGCACCAGCCTCCGCTCAGCTCATCCAGGTCACGTTGAACATGCAGGCTGGGTCGCCGACCGCTTCACAGGCCGTCTTGGAGACCTCGACCGCGTGCGCGCCCAGGTGCTCGAGCCCAGCTTTGATGACGCCCGCGAGCGCGGAGCACATCGCGAAAGAAGGCTCGAGTTGGTCCCGGATCTCGAACCGACCATAGCCGCGTCCCACCTGCCGTGCGTGCGGGATCCCCTGCCCCACGACTTTCGGCCAGAGATGCGAAAGCCCGTCGAACAAGAACTCCGGTGTGGGGGCCCCCCCCAGCATCTTCTGAAACAACGCGTTCAGCTCGTCCTTGCCGGCACGCTCCCCCACGATCACACAGAAGAGCCGATCGTCGACCCCGCACAGCGAGTCCGCCTCCTCCAGTGCCGCCATGACCGGCGTCGCGGGAATCGGCCCCGTATCGGGCGTGATGTCCAGCATCCGATCGATGCCGGGCACCCGGTGCACGACCTCGTTCCACCGTTCGCCGCACTCCTGCTTCAACGCGCGCACCAGCGCACCCCCAAGGCCCGATGCCATAGTCGAACTCGACGCGTCGAGGCGAAGACGCGCGGGGATCACGTCGAGCACGCGCTCACGGTTGCGCAGCACGCGCAGATCGTTGACGACCGTTTCGGTGACCGAGGCGATGTCGTCTTGCACGTACTCGGCATAGGGCCGGAGCTGGGCCCGCATCTCCTGCGCGGAGACCCAGCGGGCTTCCACGTGCGGGTGAGTGGCTCGCGCGACGAGCGCCTCGATCGCGGCGGGGACACCGAGCGCGATGAGATCACCCCCGAAGCGGGGGATGCCGCCGGGGGAGAGCATGGCCGCAAGCAGGACGCCAGTGGCGAACAGGTCTTCCCGCCGGTCCGGCTTGGGGGAATGGGCGTGGGGAGGGAGGGTGTAGGGCCCGCGAGAGAACGAAGAGATGCGCCCGGGCGTGGCGAGAGGCCCATCGTCTCCACGGTCCTCGAAGGTCGCAGCGCCGAAGTTCGTGAGCATCGCGTGCTCGACCCCGGAAGCACCGCGCAGAAGGATCACGGAGTCCGGCATCAGCGCGCGATGGACGAAACCGGAGTTGTGAATGGCCTCGAGCCCCTCCAGGATCTCGCTCGTCAAGGTCGCCGCCTGCTTGACGCTGAACTCGGTGTTGTGCGCGAACGCGCGCGCAAGACTCCGCCCGCGCTCGTACTGGTACGCCACGTATGCCAGCCCGTCGTCGCTCAATCCTGCGTCAACCACGGGCTGCAGACGCTCGTGGGTGACGGACCCGACGAGGCGTGCTTCGCGAAAGAAGCGGTTGAGCACGACGGGGTTGGTGACGAGCTCAGCGCGCAGGATGCGCAGGGAGACGAGCCGTCCCACGGTGACGTGCTCCGCCTTGTAGGACGCGCCAAAGGGCCCTTCCCCGAGGACGCGGAGGATGCGGTAGCGACGGCCAATGAGTTGGCCGATCAGGCGGGGGTCTCCGCCTAGCGCACGTCCGGTGGACGGGCAGCGCCGCATGCCGGGGGGATGGGTTCCCCCGCAGTGAATGCAGAGCAAACGGGATGGGTCGGTCGAGCCGCCGTGGGCCATCAATCGCAACTCCTGGGGACAACGTTATCCTACCCAACCGTGATCGTCACCCTTCGGCGCGCGGTGGGGCGAGCGAATGCTCAGCGGCATTGTACGTGCTGCCGGCGTACGCCTCCAGGTACGGGTTGCGTGAAAACGCCTTCCGGCAGGGGTGGGTTGAGGCCCACGTCCTCGTACCGGAACCGCATGTCGTCCCGAGTGTAGGGCACCTCCACGTGGATGCGCCGTGGAATCTCGGCGCGGCACGCGGGACCGCTCGGGGGAATCGGGGGGTCGATCCCCAACTCGTCTTCTCGGGGCTTCATGGTAACGGCATCCGCGTGGTCCGACATCGAAGCCTCGAAGTGGATGTAGTCCCGCTGCGTCACCAGCACGCGCCGCACGCGAAGCCGCTGCTGCGGGTAGGGAAGCTCGAAGTCCGAGGGGCTGGGCTCCAGGTAGATCTCCTGCCTCGCCTCGTGCCGGCTCGGAATCTTGACGACGTAGTACCCCGAGCCGCTCCATTCGATCGTGGCGGCGCTCGAGTCGTGCACAAGGAGCGGAGCCTCTCCTCGCATCAGCCGGACGAGGGCGTGAGCCGGCATTCGCACCTGGGTGAGCCGGGCGATGTTGCAGGGGTCGGGAGGCCCCTCGAGGAAGGCACCGTTCTTCATGTCGAAGAACGAGAAGCGCGTCCCGTCGGACGTGAGGGTGGCGAGCGTGACTCCAAATTGGGATACGACATCGAAGCGCACCCGCTCAGGATCGACCGCCATCAGCATCACATCCCCGCGGATGCGGCCCGCCTCGTTCATGTGATCGAGCTTGCCGTCTCCCTGCACACCGCGCGCACACGCGTAGGTCGCCTTCATGCGTTCCAGCGCCGCGTGCGCCGTGGGGAATTGAGATGGCGGGGGTGCCTTGGAGCAAGCCGCCGAGCCAAGCAGCAACAGAAGTAGCCAACTCTTCGAACTCGCCATGAGATCACCCAGGCTAGTACAGCTGCGTCGACGTGACCAAGGGTCGCATCGAAACCGGCTCAGTCCTGCTCGTCCAGGGTCCCCGACCACGCCCTGAGCCCGCGGTCGATCACGCGCAGTACCTCCGGCGTCAACCCGAGATCCTCCGACTGAGCCGCTTGCTCCGTCACCCACCGAAGCTCCGAGGCGTCGTCCGAAGCGCGCGCCATGTCCGCGTCCCCCAAAGGCGTGCACAGGTAGTCGATGACCACGTAGTGAAACCCTTCACGCAAGACCTCCACGACGTCGAGCAGCGGGCCGACGAGGACGGACAGGCCCGTTTCTTCGAGCATCTCGCGGCGGAGGGCTTCCTGGAGGCGCTCTCCCGGGCGGACCTTTCCCCCGGGCAGCGACCAGGAGCCCGCGCCCGGCGGGTGTGCTCGCCTCACGACCAGCACACGCCCGTCGGGACGGATGATCAAGCCGCCGACACCGACGGCTGGGGATTTCACGATGAGCGGAGCGCCTCGAGAACGTCGAGGTCCGGGATGCATATGGGCAGCGTGGCGCGCACGACAGCGACGTCGTGCTGCTCGCAGAGGCGTGCGATGCCGAAGCCGTCGTACAGGACCACGGCGGCAGCGTTGGGAGCTGCGGCTTCTTCGCGGGCGCCGGAGAGCACGGGCCCGGCGGTGACGAGCCAGCCGACGGCCGCGGGGCCGTAGTGGTGGAAAGCACCGCGCAACTCCGCCACGCGCTCCCGTCCGATCTCTCGGCCGTCGCGACGGATGATGAGGGCGGACTGCAGCTGACCTGCTCCGGTGTCATGCACGGCGGTGAAGTGTGACTCCTGGCCCGGGATACCGGCGCGTCGCACCGCGCGTACGTGGCGGAAGCCGAGCCGCTCGAACACGAGCAGTGTGAGCTCGACGAAGGCGTGTCCTGGGAGCTCCTGCAGCTTGCGGACGAAGGCCTTGCGGGCAGCCTCGCGGTACCGCTCGACGGACGCGATGGCTTCTTGTTCCAGGCGGGCGAGGTCGCTGTTGAGCAGCCAGTCGGTGAGCGCGACGCGTCCCGCGACGAAGCGGAAGCGGGGGCGCTGGCCGGCGGCGATGCGTCGGAGGTTGTCGGCACGAACCGAAGCTGCGATCTGGGACTGGAGCTGCTGCAGGTCCCCAGCGAGGCGACCCCGACGCTGGGCCGTTTCGGCCAGCTGCCGGAGCGAAACGGGGCCGGAAGCTCGGTCCGCAGCGGCGAGCGCGAGGGCAATGGCGTCCGCCATGTCCTTGCCGCCGAAGTCATCCATGGCGACGTGATCCAGCGAGCTCGACCCTACCTCCAGCACGACCGGGTGAGGACCGCTCGTGGTGGCGGGCAGGGGCCGGGGTTCGGCCACCGCGCCGTCTGCACGGGCGCCGTCAGCCGGACCCATCGGAGTGGCGGAGTACGCGATGCCGTTCGACTCCGAGCCCTTGGGGCGGCGGCGGCGGCGGCGACGGCGGCGTGAGCCATCCCGATCCGTCTCCTGGTTCTGGAAGATGGGCTGGTCGTCGTCGTCCTCTTCCTCGAAGACGTCAGAGGCCCTTGCGGCCAGCTCGCTGCGCTCCGCCTCTTCGTTGTCCGGGGTCTCGTCGTCGGCCTCGGGAGCATGGTCAGCCTCCGCGAGAACCTCGCCCGAAACCTCTTCTTCCGCGTCTTCCTCCCCGTCCTGCGGTGGCGGGGTGGAGTCAGGGACTGCGGGCTCTTCGGCAGGCGCAGCTTCAGCCGACTCGACCGAAGGTTGCGGCGCCGGCGGGGGTTCGACTGCCTGCGCGGGCTCGCCGTCCACCGGATCGGGCTTCGCTTCGACGATTCTCCCGCGACGCCGGATGGGACGTCGAGGGGCGGAGTCGGGGGGGGGTTCTACCGGCTCCTCAACCTTGGCGACGGGCTCGGGTTCGGGCTCTGGGGCAGCTACCACCTCGGGTGCGACGGGCTCCGGAACGGCTTCCGGCGCGGTCACGGTTCGCGCGGTGGGCTTGGTCTTGGCGACCATTTCCTTGAGCTGGCCCGATTCTTCCCACGTCTTGAGCGCAAAAACGCCGGGGCGGACTCGCACCATGGGGTTCTCGTCGCCCGGCTTCTTGAACAAGGCCGCGAGCCTGGCTCCCATGGTCACCTCAGGGCTCTTGCCCACGTGACTCAGGAGACTCTTCTCGATCGCGTAGGCCGTGATCTCTTTGTAGTGCAGCGGCCGACCAACCTGGCGCAGCACCTCTGCTGCGGCTTCGGTGAACGTCATGACAACCTGTCCAGATGTTTTTGCAGGCGCAATCCAAGGACGAGCCCAAGTACTCGAACGGTCGGGACCCGCGCCATCGTCCCAACCGCCTGCAGCAAAACCCGGGAAGCCTCATCGCTCCCTCTCGGGCCATACCGCCCAACGGCACGCGCATACCATCAGCCCACGCCCCGGTCAAACCATGAATCGCATTTCTGTGCGAGGAGGATCCCTGTTCGAACGGCGAGATCGGCGCCCTGAACCGTTACGTCCCTCCACAGCAGGCTGCTCACGACCAACGCGAGACGCCGTTTGCGCTAGACCCAAATCAAGCGCTCCGCGCTGCTTTGGGTCCAGGCTTTTTCTCAGGGGGCTTTCGCAAAGCCCCCTCGCCGCGCTCACCGCGGCTCACCCAAAAACGCCTCGCCTTCGGCTCGGACAGCCCCAAACCCAAGCACCGTTCTTCGAACAGTGCTTGATTTGGGGCTAGACTGATCGTGCCGTCCCCAAGCCGCTCGGCCAGCGGGACCGGCCCTGTCCGGCATGACCCCGGAACGATTGCACCAACACCTCGAGGAGCTGCTCGCCAGACTCGGCGTCGTGGTGCGCTCCGAGTCCTTCGACCCCCGCGTCTTCGGTGACAACTCCTCGCGGGGCGGTCTCTGCCGCCTGCACGATCGCACCGTGGTCCTCGTCGATGCGCGCGCTCCCCTGATCGAAAAGGTCGCCGTGCTCGCCGCAGCCGCGGCCTGTCTGGACACCGAATCGGTCTTCGTGCCTCCCGCCGTGCGAGAGGTCATCGAGGCCCACGGCCCACGCCCATCACGCGAGCGAAGGCACCCCGTGTTGCGGCTCGTGCACCCGCCCGAGCTTCTCACTCCCCGCAGAAGACGCGGCTAAGCCCGACTGGACCCAAAGCAGCGTGGAGCGCTTGATTTGGGGCTAGAGCGGCGCTCCCGTCACGCGCTCGACGTCCGCGCCCAGTCCCGCCAACTTCTGCTCGATGTGCTCGTAGCCGCGGTCCAGGTGGTAGACGCGCAGGATGTCCGTTTCGTGGGACGTGGCCACGAGGCCTGCGATCACGAGCGATGCGCTCGCCCGCAGGTCCGTCGCCATCACGCTCGCGCCGCTCAGCGTGGGAACGCCATGCACGATGGCGGTGTTGCCTCGTACCTCGATGTCCGCGCCCATCCGCGCGAGCTCCGAGACGTGCATGAACCGGTTCTCGAAGATCGTCTCCGTGATGACGCTTTTTCCTTCCGCAAGACACATCAGAACCATGAACTGCGCCTGCATGTCGGTCGGGAAGCCCGGATAAGGAGCCGTCGTCACGTCCACCGGCCGCAGAGGGCCGACACGCGTCACGCGCACCCCATCGCCCTCTCGCGCGACACCGCATCCGGCCGCGCGCAGCTTGGAGACGAACCCTTCCAGGTGCTCCATGGGCGCTCCCTCGACGAGCACGTCGCCCGCCGTCGCTGCCGCGGCGACCATGAAGGTGCCCGCCTCGATGCGGTCCGCGACGATCGCGTGGTCGAAGGGTTCGAGCTCGTCCACCCCTTCGATGCGGATCTGGCTCGACCCAGCCCCCTGAATCCGTGCTCCCATCTTGTTGAGCACGTGCGCCAGCTCCTCGACCTCGGGCTCCCTCGCACAGTTCAACAACGTGGTCCGGCCCTTCGCCAGGGCCGCCGCCATCATCAGGTTCTCCGTACCCGTCACCGTGATGATGTCGAAGCAGAAGTCCGCGCCGTGCAGACGCCCCCCCGAGGCATCGGGCCCCTTGGCGATCACGTAGCCGCGATCCAGCTCGATGTGCGCCCCCATCGCCTCGAGTCCCTTGAGATGCTGATCGATGGGTCGCGCCCCGATCGCGCACCCGCCTGGCAGCGAGACCTTGACGCGGCCAAAACGCGCGAGGAGCGGCCCAAGCACCAGCACGCTCGCGCGCATCTGCTTGACCAACTCATAGGGGGCCTCCGGGCGAACCGGCTCCGTCTCCGCGTGCACACGCACGGTCCCCTCGCCCACCTCCGTCTCCCTCCCGAGAAACCGAAGCAGCGCCGCCAGCGTGTTGATGTCCCGCAGGTTGGGCACGTTCCGCAGAAGGCTCTCCCCCGCCGAAAGCAGCGTCGTGCACAGGATGGGAAGCGCAGCGTTCTTCGCGCCGCTCACCCGCACTCGACCGCGAAGGGGGCGTCCGCCCCGGATTCGAATGGCGTCCATGTCTTCTGGATGTCCTCGGCCACTGGGCCGCGTTCCCCTTAGTACAGGTCCCGCCGAGTTGGTATCCCGCCCGACCCGAACCAGAGCCCGGCTCCCCGCGGAATCGATCCCCAGAATCGCCCCGCCCAGCCTCGTCCGACGGCCCCGGAACAAAACGACCTCTCCCTCCTTGACACGGGGCAAAGTTGAGCTATTGTCTTAGACATAGATCGAACAAGTTCCGGAGGCATCATGTCCCCACAGCTCGACCGACTCGCCACCACTCCCCCCCACACTTCCTCAGGAATCGTACGAGCTGCGGCCTCCTCCCCGGAAAAGAGGCGCCTCGGAGCCGCCGCGTTCGACGCCATCGTCACCCTCGCTTCGAAGATGAGCCACAAACACCCGGGGTCGGACCCGGCCCTGTACGGCGTGCGCGTCATGCGCGACGTCCACTACGGCGACCCGTCCGTGTCCGAGCACACCCTGGACATCTACATGCCGGACGCCCCTCCCCCGGGGCCCATGCCCGTCGTGCTCTACGTGCACGGAGGCGGGTTCCGGCTCCTGTCCAAGGAGACGCACTGGATGATGGCGGTCGCGTTTGCTCGGCGAGGGTACCTCGTGCTCAACATCGACTACCGTCTCGCGCCCGAGCATCCGTTTCCTGCAGCCCTGCAGGACGTGAATCGTGCGTGGCTCTGGCTGTTGGACAATGCCGAGCGCCTCGGCGGCGATCTCGGGCGAATCGTCGTGGCCGGGGAGTCAGCCGGCGCCAACCTGGTCACTTCGCTCGCGATCGAAACCGCATACCTGCGCCCGGAACCCTGGGCACGCGAGGTGTTCGACCGAGGCGTGCAGCCAAGTGCCGTGATGGCCGCCTGCGGGATCTTCCAGGTGAGCGGGGTCGAGAGGTTGACGGAGCAAGTCCCGGTGCCTCGGCTCGTGGAAGACTGGCTCCTGGAGATGCGAGACGGCTATCTGGGGGGTGCTTTTCGTGAGACGAACCCGGACATCGAGCTTGCCGACCCTCTGACGTTCCTCGAGCGCGGGGAACGTCCTGTCCGTCCGCTCCCTCCCTTCTTCCTGCCCGTGGGAGGCGCCGACGTTCTCGTGGATGACACCCTTCGTCTGGCCCAGGCGCTCGAGGCCCTGGGCGTGCCCCAGGCCCACGAGATCTACGACGGCGAACCCCATGCGTTTCACATGCTGACCTGGCGCGCCGCCTCCAAGCAACTTTGGAAGGACACCTTCCACTTCCTCGCGACCCACCTGCCCCAGACGAACGGCGGTGCGGCCAGCGTCTCGCCCCTGGCGCCCCGTCGCAAGCGTTCCTGGCTCGAGCAGCGGATCATCTCCGCCATGGCAGCCTAACGCCTCGACGCGCTCACCGCGGCTCGCCCCAAAACGCCGCGCCTTCAACCCGGATAGTCCCCTCGGTCGGGACCCTCGCCACTCCGTCACCGTCGCACTTGCCAGCCCTGTTCCGCCGTGGAACAACGCCATCTCACCATGAGCCGACGAGAGAGGGTTCGAACCCTGCCTGGCGAGTCCGAATCCCTCGGCGCCACCGTCCGCAGGCTTCGCGACTGGACCCAGCGCGCTCGCCTGCACGTCTCGGAAGAGGACATCAAGCACCTCGGACCGATGGGCGTCTGGGAGACGATACGCGGCTTTGCCACGGTCCAGAACCGCTTGGACGATTGGAAAGTCGACCTCGATGCGCGCGACCCCGAGTTTGTGCGTGTCGTCGTCGATGCCGTTCGCGCCGTCGGAAAGGCCTGGTTCCGGTACGAGGTGGAGGGCATCGATCGCCTGCCATCTTCCGGTCCCGCGTTGCTCGTGGGCAACCACAACGGAGGCGTGATGCCTTCGGACACGCTGCTGACCCTGACGGCCCTATGGGACCACTTCGGGCCCGACCGAGCCGTCCACCTGCTCGGGCACGATCTGCTGGCGTTCGACCCGGTCGGACGTCGCCTTTGCGCCAAGCTCGGCATCTTGCGAGCCACGCCGGAGTCTGCGTCCGCCGCCCTCGCTCGAAGGCGCCTCGTGATGGTGTATCCAGGATCCGACCTCGACTCCTGGCGTCCTTTCCGCCACCGAGGGAAGGTGCAGCTGGCAGGGCGCAAGGGCTTTGTTCGGATCGCGCTGCGCGAGAAGGTCCCTCTGGTGCCCGTGGTCTCCGTCGGAACGCACGAGCAGTTCGTCGTGATCACCCCGGGAGAATCGATCGCGAACCGATTTCGCCTCCAGGAGCGGCTGCGTACGCGCGCCTTTCCCATCGTGTGGGCGCTTCCTTGGGGACTGACCAGCGGATACGTGCCCTACCTGCCGCTTCCCGCGCAGACGACCATCTCGTTCGGCGAGCCCCTCCAGTGGCCTTCCCTCGACCCGTCCGACGCGGACCGTCCCGAGGTGGTCGATGCGTGCTACCGGCAGGTCGAAGACGTGATGCAGTCGATGCTCACGGACCTCGAAAAAGGCCGCGTCCCCTGGCTCGGCGACCCTCGAAAGGTTCTTCCCGATCGATTGGCGCGTCTTCTGAGGAAGGGAAACGGAACCGGCCTCTCGAAGGGCGCATGATGGGTGCTACGGAACGTCTACTTCCGAAGTTCGTCCAGGATCCGTTGACGCATCGCCTGCGGAACCACGCCGCTGTGGGCGATCACGACCTTGTTGTCCGTGTTCAAGAGCACGACGTTACTCACGCCGGGCTTCACGTCGAACGCCTTTCCGAAGGAGCCATTCCAGTCCAGGAAGATCGAGGTCTTGGACTTCGTCTCCTCTTCCCGGATCGCGTCCTGAACGAACCCGCGCGCAGGCCACCAGTCGAAGCTGCTCACGTCGGCCACGGCGTAGATGACGACGTTGAGCTTGTGGCCGGTCGCCTTGCCCTGCTGGGTGATGGCATCCTTGAGGGCCTTGTTCTGCTGGGTCGAGTCCTTGTCCTCGTAGAAGATGAGCGCGATCTTGCCGCGCTGCGCTCGGGCGTCGAGCACCTTGCCGTCGAGGGTCTGTGCGCGTGCGGCGGGGGCCGCCGTTCCCGGGCGGGGCAGAGCGATGGCTGTCGCTGCGGCCAACGCGAGCACGAAAAAGAGTGTGGCCGTGGTGAGCTGCCTCATGGTGTCTCCTTGCTCTCGAAACCTTGGATGCTGCGGCCTGCGGATCCGGTTTCGGTTTGGTCGCTCGAAGGGAGTTTGTCGCGAGCCACGCCGGAAGTCCACGCTGCATCGAAACGTCCGATGATGCGCTCATCCGATCCGCTCGCAGGGCACGGGGTCCTATTCACCTCGTGCATGGTACGCCGCGCGGTGGGTGTCGCTTCCTTCGTCGTGGCGGGTCTGATCGCGGGACCTGTCGACGCCTCGCCGATGCACGAGACCTACGGTGGGTGGGGCAGTCTCACGCCGTTTCAGGCGAGGGTGCTGCCGGGGGGCATGGACGCCGCCTACTTCAACCCGGCGCTCCTCGTGGACACGGCGCCGGGAGCTCAGGTGGGTTTCGTGGTGCTGCACGACGACCTTCGCATCCGGCTCCGGGATCGTCCCTCCGGGGTGGACGTGTCCGAGGCGATCTACGACGCCCGGGCCGTGAATCCGGATGGTTCGACGAGGCGTCTCGACTGGCGTCCGTTGCCGACGGCGTCGCTGCGCTTCGGGAGAAGCGGTGACGAAGGGGCGGGGACGCGCGGCTTCCTGACGCTGGGGGCCAACCTGCACGTGGTCCCCGACCGTCTCGCCGTTGGCTTCCACATGCTCGTTCCCACGAAGTCGTTTCAGACCCAACGCTCGCACTTCTCCGACGAGCGGGAGCAGTACTTTTCGAACGCGCTCTACCACGAGCTGTATGGCGATCGGCTCGAGACCAATGTCGTGTCGTTCGGCGTGGCGGGCAGGATCGTGGACGAGCTGTCGCTCGGGCTGGGGGCCACCATGGCCAACGAGGGCGTCGCGAAGAACGAAGCGTTCGTGCCCGACGCCTCCGATCAAGGGGTCGTCGTGATGAACACGTCGGTCGACGTCCGTACGCGCTTCCGGCCCTACGCCGGGATCGATGTACGTCCGATCGAGCCTTTGCACGTGGTCGGGACCCTCCACCTGCCACACGCCAATGACACGGCGGGCACGAACGAGCTACAGCTGTGGAACTTCGCGTACGACCCGGGGCAAAGCTCGTTCATGCAGGGGTTCGACTACCAGTCGCACAGCATGCCGCTCCGAGCTGCGCTGGGCGTGGGCTGGCGACCGAAGTCCTCCGGCCCCTTGTCGTGGACCGCGTCCACCACGGCCGTCTGGACTCGCTGGTCGGAGTACCGGGACCGGCATTTCGAGCGGCCCTTGGACGCTTGGTTCGACACGTTCTCGTTTGCCGCCGGGGGTACGATGCGCTGGCACGACCACCGCGTGGGGCTCGACGCGACCTATGTGCCGTCGCCCGTTCCGGACCAGACGGGCCGAACGAACTACGTGGACAACGATCGGGTGGCGGGGGCGGTCGGGTATGCGCTGTCTTGGGAGCTGGCGGGGGTGCCGATGGAGGCGGGAATCCAACTGCAGGTCCACCGCTTGCTCCCCCGCAGCGTCGCGAAGTCGAGCGACGCGAGCCATCCGGTGGTGGACGAGTTCCCTGATTCGGAGGACATTCAAACGGGGGATCCGATCGCGGACTCCGCGGGCCTGCAGACGAACAACCCTGGCTACCCTGGGTTTTCGAGCGAGGGCTGGTTGGTTGGGGCGGGGATGAACGTGTCTTCGCGGTTCTAGCATCGGGAAGAGGAGAGCGAATGAGGCTTCGTTGGGCTTGGATTCTGGGTGTGGTCGTGTCGGGTTGTACGATGGGGGGCGATGAGTCTGGCGCCGCGGGGGCCGCGCCTGCGGACGCGGCATCGGGCGGGAGTGGCGGAACGAGCACGGATGCCGCGGGAGAGACGGCCTCCGACGACCCTCCTGCCGTCGAAGGGACGTGGGCGCAGATCCTGTTCTATGCGTCCATCAACGACGTGCCGGCCGTGGGCAAGACCAACGGGAGCACCACGACCCTCCAGCGCGTCACTGTCGAGCGCACCGGCACTTCGCTCACGATGCAGGTCGAGCCGTGCACGATCGAGGTGGACAACGGCACGCCCGTGGTGGCGACGATCATCCCGGATGCTTTCGTTCGGTCCCTCGGCGTGACGGAGCGGACGGGCTCGTTGGTGCTCACGGAGGGGCAATGGCGGTACGTCCAGGACCCGAACCTGCAGCTGCGCGGTGTTCATCTCGCCCAACCCGAAACGGACCCCTTGCCCACCGACATCGACGACCCGCAGATATGGGACCAGGACGAGGACGGCCACCCCGGCGTGACCGTTCGGATCTCGGGCATCACGGACGGGGAGGTCTACGTCGTGCAGCGGGACGTTCACTCGCTCGACGGGGTCATCGTTGGCGATCTCATGGACGGTCTGTCGGACTGGAGTACCGATCAGGTGGTGCTTGGGTCGGACAATCCGATCCTCAACATGCAGACCAGCGTGGTGAAGGACCCGGACGCGACCGCGAGCTACTTCCGTTCGACGCGGGTTGATGCATCGAAGACGTGCAAATCCATCGTGGCGGAGCGAGACGAACTGTTCGCGCGCTGACGGGACGCAGAGACGCTCGGTCCGGAGTCCGGAAAAACACAGAGGATGCAGGTTGTCAGCGCGGGTGAAGCCGGGGCCCGAACCGGGAGGGTCGTTAGCGGGTGCGCGATCGCAAGCGTCGCGTGGCCTCTTCCAGGGCTTGCCAGGAGATGGGGGTCAGCAGTCTGGGCGCGTCGATGGACAGGTTTCGAGCGCCCTTTCCGCCGACCCACAGCTCGATTGGGGCCGGCAGCTCCGAAGCGATCCACGACAGATAGCCTTTGGCGGCGAGTGTGTCGGCGTGAACCGACACGGATAGGGCAACCGCATCGACCTTCAGGGCCTTGGCAGCGCTGACGATCTGGTCTGCCGGCGTGTTCGGACCGAGGAGGCGAATGTCCGTCCCGAGGGTCGAGAGGAACAGAGCCGTCATGTCGAGTCCTAAGCGGTGGAGCTCCTGGGGAAGGGTGGCGAGCAGGACCACGGGACTTCCCGCATGGTCTTCGTAGGCCGCCAGAAGGGCGCGGATCTGATTGGCCAGAATCTCGCTGAGCATGTGCTCGTGGCGCACCTCGATCCTTCCGCTCGCCCAGGCTTGGCCGGTGTGTTCGAGAAGCGGTCCGACCACGTCCGTCACGAAAGCGCGTGCGCCATGGGATGCCGCGAGGGCCCCGAGCGTCCGCTTCGCCCTCCGCAGATCATCCCGCGCGATGGCGTCCAGGACCGCTGCCACGTTCCCGTCGTCCTGCGCGAGTACCGTCGGCGCCGCGGCGTTCTGCGCCAGCAGGGTTTCCAGCTCGACGCGTTGCTTGCTCACCACCTCCCCCGGTCGATACCCGGCTTGCATGGCGCGTGCGATCAGCACCAACCGGTCGACGTCCTCCGAGGAGTAGACCCGGTTGCCGTTGGGGTTCCGAACGGGCTTCGGGAAGTCGTACCGTCGCTCCCACATGCGAAGCGTGTCGGCGGAGATCCCGCTCAGGCGGGAGGCCACGCGGATGGAGTAGGTAGTGGCCGGGCCGGAATCGGTCGCGTGGGAACTGGGAGCAGGCATGCTATCTGTATATGTCTTAGACAAATCAATATCAAGCCCCCCGTCGGCGTAAATCGTCGCGATCCCAGGGAAGCTGGCGAGGGGTCCGCTCGCTCCGCCGTCGCCTTGACGGCCCCCCCCCATCGTGGTGAGGTCGGCCTTCGTTTCACCGTTGGCGCGAGGGGAACAGGCGTGGATCACAAGGACCGGGAGCGAGTGTTGGTGGAGGTCGTGCAGCGGGTGCTGGATGCCTACGGGCATGAGGCGCAGCACCTCGAGCAGGTGATCTTCGACACGATCTTCGAGGAGCGGAAACGTCTGGAGACGGAGCCGGATCGGGACAGGACGCTGAAGCAAGCGCATCAGTACGACCGAGTGCATGCCGAGGCGCTCCACGCGGACCCGGTGCGGCAGCGGGAGCTGCTCAAGGGGCTGATTCGTACGTTCGCCGACGAGATCGTCGGGCACTTCGATTCCCGCGTGTACGGGCTTGCCACGCGCGCGGTTCCCCACGGGTTGAACCTGCTGCTCAACGCGATGAGTCCCATCAAGCTTGCCCGGTCGCTGCCCAACGGTCTGCGCGACATGGACGAGCACCTGGACATCATCGGTCACGTCGACACCGTCAAGGACCTCGCGAAGCGGGGCACCCTCGTGATGGTCCCCACGCACCTGAGCAACCTCGACAGCATCCTGATGGGCTACGCCATCTACCGCATGGGGCTTCCGCCTCACGTCTACGGCGCTGGCCTCAACCTCTTTCACAACAAGCTCATCGGATTCTTCATGCACAACCTCGGCGCCTACAAGGTCGACCGTCGGAAGAAGGCCTACCTCTACAAGGATGTGCTCAAGACCTATGCCGGTTGCAGCATGGAGATTGGCTACCACAACCTTTTCTTCCCCGGTGGCACGCGCAGCCGCAGCGGAGGTGTGGAGCGACGGCTCAAGCTGGGGCTGCTGGGCATGGGGCTCAACGCCTACGTGCACAACCTGATCGCGAAGAAGACCAAGCCCGACGTCTTCTTCGTTCCCGTCACCATCAACTACGAGCTCGTGCTCGAGGCCGAGACGCTCATCGAGGACCATCTCAAGGAGGCGGGCAAGGGTCGCTACATCATCGAGGACGACGAGTTCTCGCGGCCGAGGGTCATCCTCGACTTCACGAAGAAGCTGTTCTCGATGGACTCGCGCATTCACATCGTCGTGGGTCATCCTCTCGACGTGTTCGGCAACTGCGTCGACGAACACGGGCGTTCGCTGGACCACCGGGATCGTCCCATCGATCGAACGCGCTACGTGCTGCGCGACGGCGTGCCCGTGTTCGACCGGCAGCGCGACGAAGAGCTGACGCGCGAGCTCGCGCACGAGATCGTGAAGTCCTATCACGCCAACACGCTCCCGAAGTCCACCCACGTCCTTTGTACCGCCGTGTTCCAGTGGTTGCAGGAGCGTTCCCCGGGCATGGACCTGTATCGTCTGCTGCGCACGGGGGGGAGCGAAGAGAGCATGCCGATGGCCGAGGCCTACGACCGCGTCGAACGCACGCTCACGGCGCTCCGGCGGCTCTCCGCTGAGGGGGGGGTGTTGCTCGACGACGAGTTGACGCGTCTCGACGTGCCGGGAGTGGTGAGCCACGCCCTCGCGCACTTGAGCTCCTATCATCGTCGTCCTGCGGCGGAGCGGCGGGGGGACCGCCTTTTTCACGTCGATCGCAACCTGCTCTTGTACTACCGCAACCGGCTGGCGGGGCACGGCTTGGAGCGCGGGGAGGTGTTGCAATGAGCGTGTCGGACAAGGCGGAGGTGGTGGTGGTCGGCGGGGGGAGCTTTGGCACCGCGCTGGCCGTGATTCTCAGGGACCTTGGGCGCGGCGTGCGCATGTGGGTACGGCGGGAGGAGCAGGCTGACGAGATCAACCGGGAGCGCTCGAATGAACGGTACCTCCCGGGCCGGAAGTTGCCGGAGGGCATTCGTGCCACGACGGACATGAAGGAGGCGATTCGGGGGGTGCCGGTGGTGTTGCTGGTGGTTCCTTCGAAGTCGTTCCGGTCGGTGGCGCGGGAGGTGGGGGAGCACCTGCGGGGGGATCAGGTTCTGGTGCACGGGACAAAGGGGATCGAGGTCGAGACGTTTCGCAGGATGAGTCAGGTTCTTCGGGAGGAGACGTGTGCGTTGAAGGTGGGGGTGTTGTCGGGGCCGAACCTGGCGGGGGAGATGATGGCGGGGCATCCGGCGGGTTCGGTGGTTGCGTCCCGGTACGACGAGGTCGTGCGTGCGGTGCAGCGGCTTTTCGCGGGGGGTCACCTTCGCGTGTACGGGGGCCGAGACGTGGTCGGGGTCGAGGTGGGCGGCGCCTTCAAGAACGTGATCGCGATTGCGGCGGGGGTGGCGGACGGTCTCGGGTTTGGGGACAACGCGCGGTCGTTGTTGGTCACGCGTGGGCTCAGCGAGATGGCGTTGCTTGGCGTGAGCATGGGCGGTGACGTGTTCACGTTTGGGGGGCTTGCGGGGGTCGGCGACCTGATGGCGACGTGTGCGTCGCCTTCGAGCAGGAACCACCAGGTGGGTGAGAAGATCGCGCGGGGCAAGTCGCTGCAGGAGGTGCAGTCGAGTTCGCCTTTCGTGGCCGAGGGGATTCCGACGACCCGAGCGGTGCATTTGAGGGCGAAGCAGAAGGGCTTGCATCTTCCGATCACGGAGGCGGTTCACGCATTGCTGTACGAGGGGAAGACGGCGGCCGAGGCGCTGTCCTCGCTCATGGCATTGCCTGTTGGGGACGAGCTTTCCGCGCTTCGCTACTGAGGTGTTGGTGTGGATTGTTGTTATCCGCTTGCTGTGATCGACAATCGTCCGCTGCCGGATGGTTTTTCGGACCCTCTCTTCATCTGGGACATCGACAAGACCTATTTGGCCACGCGCTTTTCCTCACCGAAGTACATGGCGCGCATCCCGATCGAGTTCGCGGTGGACAAGCAATCGATCCCGGGCATGCCCCACGTGTTGCGGGGCTTGCGGCGGGGTCCAGGCCCCCGTTTCGCCTGCGCGCCCCTGTATTTCGTCTCTGCGAGCCCTCCGCAGCTTTGCAAGGTACTCGAGCGCAAGATGATGCTCGACGCGGTCGACTTCGACGGCATCACGTTCAAGGATTGGAAGGGCACCTTGCGACAGCTAAGGCCCGGACGGCTGCGCGAGCAGGTCGGGTTCAAGGTCTGTGCGCTGCTCGAAGGCCGCCAGCGACGCATGATGGCGAGGGAGTTCTTGTTCGGGGACGACTTCGAGAAGGACGCGGTCGCGTACGCTCTGTACGCTCGGATCCTGTCGGGCGCCCTGTCCGGCGAGGAAATGGAGCGACGTCTCGCCAGCGAAGGGGTGGCCGCCTACGACATCGACTGCATTCGCAAGCTGCGTGCGGCGCTTCCCTCCCGTTTGGGGGGGGTGGACAGGGCCTTCATTCACCTCGAGCGGGGGACGGACCCTTCGGTGTTCGCGTCCTTGGGACCGACGATCGTTCCGGTTCACGGGGCTTTCCAGCTCAGCCTCGCCTTGTTCGCCCTCGACCTCGTGGACGAGCGCACTGTCAGCGAGGTGGCCGGAGCCATACGCGCGACCTCGGTGTTTCGCCGCATGGATCTGGACGAGCTGATGACCGACGCCATCCGGCGTGACCTGGTATCGAAGGAGCGCGCGGGCAAGCTGCCCTTGCTCTAACCCCCCTGCGAGTCCGTCGCTCGCCGCACTCGTCGGCGACTTCGAGCCAGGACCTGCTCGATCGGCGCGACCCTTGCCCTGATCACGCTGTATGATGGGCGCCCGTGGCCTCTTCGCTCAAGCTGCCCACCGTCATCGGACGCTACCTCCTCGAGGGGCAAGTGGCGTCCGGTGGCATGGCGACCGTGTATCACGGCCGCGTGATCGGGGAGGACCGCTTCGCCCGGCCGGTGGCCATCAAGAGGATGCACCCGCACTGTGCGCGTGATGCCGACTTCGTCGCGATGTTCCTCGACGAAGCGAACCTGGCCGCCCGCATTCGCCACCCCAACGTCGTGCCCGTTCTCGACTTCGCGTCCGTGGGGGAGGACCTGATCATCGTCATGGAATACGTTCCGGGCGACACGGTCGGCAGTCTGATCCAGGCTGCCCACGAGGCGAAGCTCTATCCCCCCCATCGTGTCGTCGCCTCGATCATCGCGGGGGTTTTGCAGGGCTTGCATGCCGCCCACGAGGTCTTGGGCGATGACGGCCAGCCGCTGAACATCGTGCATCGTGACGTGTCTCCGCAGAACATCATGGTCGGGTTCGACGGCATTGCGCGTGTGCTCGACTTCGGGGTCGCCAAGGCGGCGGTTCGTTTTCAGACGACCCGCGCAGGGCAGCTCAAGGGTCGTCTTCAGTACATGGCGCCCGAGCAGATCCGAAGCCGCCCTGTGGATCGGCGTGCCGACGTCTACTCCGTGAGCGTGCTGTACTGGGAGATGATCGCGGGCCGGCGTTTGTTCGATTCGGACAACGCGGGCAGCACGATGATGATGGTGCTCGAGGGGACGGTCCCGTCGCTGCGCGCGGTGGACCCGAGCGTCTCACCGGCCCTGGAGTGGCTGATTCTCAAGGGGTTGCGCGCGGATCCCGCGGACCGATTCAACACGGCCTTGGAGATGGTGAACGCCATCGAGGAGGCGGTGGGGATCGCCTCTGCGGAAGAGGTAGCGGAGTGGGTGCGGCAGGTGGTTCCCAACGCGACATCCCAGCGCGTGGCACGCATCACCGGGGCGGACATGGACGCATTCGCGCCGATCCCACCGCCTCCGCCTCCTGCGGAGCCGATGGCCGACCCACCTCGCCCGCAGGACGCGCCTCCGCCAGTGGCGCCCGAGGACGCCGCCCGACCCAAGTCCAAGCGGCTCTTGCTGACCGCCTTCGGCGTGACCCTCGTGCTGTGCATCGTCGCCTTCTGGTTCGCGCTGCATCATGTCCCTTGGCTTGGCCCGGCGCTCATCAGCACCAGCCGCGCCGTGTTCGGAAATCGAATCACCGCATGGGTCGAGCGTGTGGCCCACACCGCCGACGCGGGGTGGAGTGACCTGCAAGACAGCGACGAACGCCCCGTTTCCTACTGGAACTTGCCAAGCGCGAGTGCCCCGTCGAGCGCGAGCAGCGTGCCGCTTGCTCGCTTCCGTCCCGTGGACATGCAGCCCATGATCTCCGCCCCCTTCGCCCGCGGCGACGGCTCGTGGATGCCGACAGACGCTTCCTCCGGTGCGCAATCGCCCTACGCGTACCGGACCGTTCTGCACCTCGACGTCGACCATTCGGACCGGATCGCCCGTATCGTCGTCGTGGACCGTCGAAGGGCCACGCTGGCTTTTTCTCCGGGACAGCGCGAAGCGATGGACGATGGCGGGGGCGCGTCCAGCGGCATGGTGGCGCCCGGGCTGGCCGACAAGTTGCTCCTGATGGTTCGCTTGCCATCGGCGCCCGATCCTGCAGGTTCAGGCTTCGACGGCGTCGAGCTGTCGCCTGCAGCCCCGAACTACTGTGCTGTGGCAGCGCTCGGTGACGGGACGATCCGCATCGATGACTGGGCGCGACTGGGTGCCGAGTCGGAGAAGATGGTCTGGTGGAGACAGATGCCGTTCTGTCTCGTTCAGTCTGGAGCCGACGCGCCGAGTCTGGACACGCGACCGCGAGACCGTGCCGTGGGGCTGGGCGTGGGCGCCGACGCAAACGTGCTGTACTTGGCCGTGGTTGAGAAGGTTGCTTCGGACGCGTTTGCGCGGGTGATGCGCTACGCGGGCGTTCGCCATGCGGTGCAGGTCGACGGGACGGGTGGGGCGGTCACCGTCCACCTTCGGGGTGGCGCGGGTGGCTTCGAGGCCTTGTCTTCCGAGGGTGCTCCGGACGACGGTTCGGGTGTGCGCACGCCGCGCGAGGGCGACTTTTTTTACGTGGTGCGCACTGATTCGTGAATCGGTTGGGTCTCCCCGTTCGCGTCGCATCCCGGCGTGTCGCCGACGGGTTGGGTCGTCGGTCATGCACTTGACGGACGAAAGGAGCGATGGTGATGGAGCGAGAGCCGAGAGCGTCACAGCAAGTTTGGTGGAGGGCCGAGGCTGCGAGACCGATTTCACTGCCGGCACGCCGTCGCCGTCCGCGGACGAGTGCGAAGTGCGGGGTGCTCCTCGCCTGGCTTGTCGCGAGCGTCGCCGGATGCGGCGCCGACTCCTCGCAATCGTATCCACGGGCTGGCCTCTTCTCTCAGGTTGGTTCGGCGGGGACCGAGCCGTCGAATTCAACCTCTCCGCCCAACAACCTGGTGGGTGGGTCGGCGAACAGAGATCCCGGGAGTGACACGTTCAAGGTCTTCCCCGTCGAAGGATTCGGAGGGCAGTTCAGGGCCAGCGTCGAAGCTCAGACGGCTCCGGTTCTGGACGAGTCGGTCGTCCAGAATGGGCAGTGGCTCAAGATCGCGATCCCCATCGGAGCGCGGAATCCCGTGAAGTGCGACGTGCGGCGAACGCGCCTGGTGGCTTCGGACCTGGTGAGAGGCAGCTTGAAGCTCCTGGAGCCCTTCGCCACTGAGGTTCACGACGCCACGGTGACTCCTGTGGCTGGGCGGCTCGTGGTTCGCTACAGCGTATCCTACAGCGACAAGGAAACCGGCAGTTCCGTAGGCGAGCTCAATGCGGCCATCGCCATCGGCCCCGGCGATACCATTTTCTGTTCGCACGCACTTGCCGGCGTTAGAGCGGCGTTCGACCGAGTCACGATGCGCTTGTTCCAAACGGCGACCAGTGCATCGGGAGACACGTTCCGCCACTACGAGCTCTGGGCCCCCGACGAAGTCGATGTGGACCATCGGGGATGGATTCACTCCCTTTCAGACCGAGAAGGTGGCGGAACGTCGGAGAAAATCGTGTCCTTGCAGGCATCCATGCAAGGCGGCGCAGTGCGGTTCGTTGAAGTCGTTGCTGACTTGGATCTGGATGCCCATGGAGAGGTAGTGACCGCCGCGCATTGGGCGCGGGACGAAGGACCTATGAATGTGCAGGTGGGCGCGATTCGGACAGGCCCTCGCGAGTACGCCTTGCGGGTGGTGCTTGGCAAGCACGACGAATTCACACGATTGACCCCGAAGACTCCCCTCACGACGATGTGGGCGCAGGCGCAACGGTTGCGTGCGTTAGGCCAGGGGAACACGGCAAAGTCGTTGATCTGGACGGAGTTCGGCGGAGTCTTCTCGACTCAAGCCGAGGTCTCCGTGGTGCGGCAACGGGAGGCGACGCGCAGAGCCGAAAACGTGGTTGATATCGCGACACCGCGCGAGACGGAAACCTGTTGGCTGGACGCCGCGGGACGATGCGAGCGACTTCAGGTTCGTGCGGGAAGCCAGACACTGGCGCACCACCGGGCCTTCGTGTCCTCACCTTGACGGCCCGAGGCTGGACGGAGGTTGTCACGGGTCAACGGTCTGCCGGTGCGATCGAGGCCCGTCGTCGGTCGCCAGTCACTCTGACACGCGACGGCACGCGTGGTCCGCACACGTGCAAGTCGCACACGCGCTCGAGCCGGCGGCGTGCATCGAGGCGTGGAAGCGGTTCGCGCATCCGACGGTGGGGACCCCGCTCCCAGAGAGACAACGGCAGTCCGTGTTCGTGGTGCAGTACGTCGGGTTGGTGACGAGCTCAGTCTCCGGCATCAGCTCGAGGATGGCTCCGGTGGCGCGGTCGACAGACACCGAGACCGGGAACTCCGACGGTTGGTAACGGAACGAGCAGGCCGGTCCCACCCAGTAGCTCACGACCCACGCCATCTCAGGGCATTCGGAGTGATCCCCCGGGCAGCTCTCGCGCACCTGGTAGCTGACGCAGCCCACGTGGGGCGGCGACCCTGGCGGCTCGTTGAACTGGCAGCCTTCACACGGTGCATACTGGTCCAGAAAGGAGCGGACGATCCTCGTCGAGCGAGCCGCACTTTCGGCCTGATTTGCCGTGAGCGTAGCGCGTGCCGAACCATCTTCGCTTTGACGCGTCGTCGAGGGAGCACCGTGTGCACACCCGTACGCCGCCAGCAATGCGCACGCTGCCAAGAGGGAGAGACGGTTGCTTCGATGGCTGCTCATCGCGCGATCAAGGATTCACGCAGAATATAGCGTTTCATCGGAAGACCGCCAGAGCTCGTGTCCGCCAGCCCATGGCCCCGGCGGCAGCGCTCGACGATGCACGCTCGGCAGCGCAGCGAACAGTCCACCTTCGCGGTGGCACGATCGGCTTCGAGGCCTTGTCTCCCGAGGGGGCACCGGACGACGGTTCGGGTGTGCGCAAGCCGAGCGAGGGCGACTTTTCCACGTGGCGCACACGGATTCGTGAGTCGGACCGGGTTTCGCATCGAGCCCCGTCGAATTTTCGCAACCGATGGGCTTGGGTGTCCGAAGTCTGGGCATGAGACGATGCGGCGCTCCTTGCGGGGTTCTGATCCTTCTGACGATGGGGTGCGGTGACCTGGCGCGGGCGCCGCAACCCGTGGACGGTCGCGTGTCGACCGAGCCGACGGTCGAGATGGACCCGCCTCCCATCGAGGGAATGATCGCGCCGATCGTTCGCTTCCGTGTGGCGGGATTGCCGAAGGACTCCGTGCCTTCGTTGCTGGTTCTCGAAGGGGTGGCATCCGACCGCAACGTTCGCGATCTGCAGCAAGGGAACGTGGGCGAGACCCTGCAGAAGAGAGTGGTCGACACGATGCAGTGGTCCACGGGACCCGGCAGTTGGGAGATCGCGACGAAGCAGCCGCTCGGTCTTGGACAGACGTACTCGATCGTGGAATCCGAGCTGGGGTGGGTGGCGAGGGTGAACGTCATGGATCGTGATCCCACGCCGACCCTCGAGCGAGTATGGCCGCCTTCGGACCGCGGTGGGATGCGGGCGGTGTGGTGTTCGTCGTGGCCGGCGACCGGCGTGGTTGCTTCTTCGCCCCAGCGACTGCGCATGGCTCCGGGTGTGGACGGGACGATGGACGTGGGAGCGGTCACGGGGATGGGCGCGAGCTGTGTGCACTGGGTTGCGGACGTGGGGGGTCAAGTCGTGGTGCCGCCACCCATGGTTCAGCTCGATCAGGGATCGTGGGTGCGCCTCGATCCTTCCCCGATCGATCTGGGCGAGAAGGAGGAAAGCTGGGGGGCAACGTGCGCGACGGGACAACAGCAGGCTGGGCCGGCGTGCGCGCTGGTCCTCGATGACCGTGCCGTGATCAGCGCGTCGGAACCTTGGCTGGTGGGGTTGGACCTGGCTGGAGAGGTCCAGGTGGGCGCCGTCGGTCCGGACGCTGCGTGGGTTGTGAGGTCGTTGCCGCCGTCCTCGGAGGTTCGCGGGCAAGTGCGTGTGGTGTCCGTTTCCGGTGGGTTGCGCGACTTCGACGTCGTGTGGAGGACGACGGAGCCGCAGGCTCGGGTGGTGATCAACGAGGTGATGGCGAACCCGGTCGGTCCGGAGCCGCAGCAGGAGTGGGTCGAGTTGTACAACGACGGGGCGCTGGCGGTGGTGCTCGACGGGTGGAGGTTCGAGGACGCGGGGGGAGGGGTGGATCTCCCGGACGTGACGTTGGGGCCTGGCGAGTACGGGTTGTTGGTTGGGGAGGGGTATGAAGCTTCTAGCTGGGTGGATGCGATCCCGGCGGAGGGTACGGTGTTCATTGCGGTGTCGTCGGTGGGGACGGGGGGGTTGTCGAACGCGGGGGAGCCGTTGCGGCTGGTGGGACGGGACGGGAGCGCGGTTTCTTCGGTTCCGCCGCGGGTATCGAAGCATCCTGGGGGATCGATCGTGCGGGTTCGTCCGGAGGCGCCGGACGGGGAGGGGTCTTTTGGGGTGGACATGCACGGGGGAACGCCGGGCGCCGCGAACCGGCTCGAGTGACCTTGTTTGCACAGCGGGCCGAGACAGTCATGATTCCGTTTTTGGTGTAAAACATGCGGACTCGGGTGTGGGGAGACATTTGGTTGGACGAGTTAGGGTTTCCCATTCCTGCCGTTGCTCTGCTTGTGCTATGTTCGTCGGGTCCGTGGGTCACTGGCAGTCGGGATCACGGTCCGCAGCAAAACCGGAGAGGACGCGGGAAATGGCCATCGAACGGGACATGAAGCTGCTCACGGCATCGGATGTAGCTTCGCTATGTGAAGTGGACCTGAAGACGATCCACAACTGGGTGGATCGGGGGTGCATTCCTCATTTTCGAACGCCCGGTCGTCACCTTCGCTTTCAGGCGGTGGACGTCGCGAGTTTCCTGCGCGAATGGGGATACGCCATCCCCCGGAAGTTCTACGCGCAGATCGCACAGACGGTGCTGGTCGTCGGAGGCAAGGAAGCCGTCGCGGTCGCGACGCGGGCGGCGGGACAGTCGACGTCGATCCGACAGGTAGAGGACTTCTACGAGGCGGCGATCAGGGTGGGGGCCGAGCCGACGTCCGCGGTCGTGGTGGAGGCTTCCGCGGTGCAGGCGAGCCCCGAGGCATTCGCCCGCATGGTAGGAGCGGTGAAGCGTGCGTTTCAGGTGCCAGTGCACGTCCTTGGGGAAGACGAGACCAACCTCGCGGAGAAGGTGGACGTCCTGTTCGTGCCCATGGGTGATTCGAAGATGCTGCGCGCGGCGATGACGGGGGACGTGGACGATCCCGCGCAGATCGAAGCGGGGATTCTGCCTTCGCCTCCGGCTCGGCGGAAGCTGCGTCGTGGTCAAGCCGTGAAGGTGTGATTCAGCCTGGAGGAGGCTGCCCCGGGTCATCGATGAGGATGGACGTCGCCTGTCCGATCGGGTGATCGGTGGAACGCGCTACGGGACCGGAGGGGATCAGCCCGCGGTCGAGAGCTTGTGCAGCTGGGTGTTGAGCCGAGCCTTGACGCGGGAAGCTGCCTTGCTGTGGATCACGCCCTTGCTGGCGGCGCGGTCGAGCTGACTTTCGACGCTGTGGACGAGGGTCTCGGCAAGCTTGACGTCGCCCGCGGTCAGGGCTGCGCGCGCCTTGCGAAGCGCTGTGCGCGTGCCGCTCTTGACGGTTCGGTTCCGGGCCGCGCGCTTGATGCGCTGACGATTCCGGCGTGCCGCTGACGGATGGTTCGCCATCTTCTTCTCTCGCTACTCGTTGGTGGATTGCGCAGTGGGCTTGGCGTCCGGCGCCGAAGCGTCGTAGCCCTCGGGGTGGACCGGGAAGAGGGGCGTGGCCCGGCGCTTGAGCGCCATGGGGTGAGCCTTGCAGCGCTTGCGCGCCTTTCGCTGTCGGACCGTTTCCGTTTGCTGCGTGGAAGATACCATGATCGACTCCAGGTCACTGCCGGCGGGGACCAGCAGGGCGGCGCAGTATTCGTCTCGACCGCCGCCTTGTCAAACGGTTTCGTGCGAAGCCAGGGCTATTTGCCTGCCATGGCTCCGGACGTCTCGGCGTTGCGGCAGCACCGGAAACCCGTCTGCCGGTCCGCGTACCGCTCGTCGTGCGAGGTCGTGGCTGCTCTACACCGGTTTCGCCCGGTCATCCACCATCCACCGCGCAATTCGGACCGATTCGGGCTCGCCTCGTACGGGCGAGCCACCCACTCGTCCACGTTGCCTACCATGTCCCGCACGCCAAAGGGGCTGACGCACGAGGGGTGAGACGGCTCGCGCGCGTCGCCTCGTGCGCCCTTCTCTCCATCGCGCACGACCCGGTCCTGGTTGCACAGCGAGCGGGACCGGTCGTAGCCATAAGGGTAGGGCAGCCCCTCTTCCCCCTCGCAGGCGAACTCCCATTCCGCGCCCGTGCACAACCTCTTGCCCTCGCCTGCGCAGTTGGCCGCCGCGGTCTCCCAGGAGACGCCCGCCATCGGCAAGCTCGACCCCGGCTCCACGTGCTCGTCCCGGTCGATGCAGAACCGCATCCCATGCCGCTGTCCCACGCACCGACTTGGCGCCTGAAATGCGCCGCACACTCGTCGCGCCGGGCGCCCTTCGGGGTCCTCCCACCGCAGGCACACCTGCTCGAACAAGTCGCATCGATCTCCGTGTGCGAGCACCATCCCGTCGGGACATTCCTGCGATCGCGCGGCCTGGGTGTCGGCTTCCTTCTCTTCCACGGCTCGTTCGTCGGCTCGTTCGTCGGCTTGCTCTTCCGTCGCCTCGACCGCCGCAGGTGCTTGGATCGTGGCGGGGGCCGCGCGGTGAGAGGGGTTTGCGTTGGCGAGACCATCGCCGCCCGTGATCGAAAGCCCGCTGACCGAAGCCGCGGCGAACATCATCGCGAGAACGTGGAGACGCATGCCATCCCACCAGGTAGCGTGGCTCCGCCAACGCGGCCAAGTCTTCGTCCCGGGCGCTTCGCGCGCGCACCGATTGATCCGGGACTGGGTGTCGTGCTGTGCTGGCCTGGACAACGACGTGAGACGCGGGAGGCGCAACATGGGACAGACGATGCGAGCGGGGGTCGTGGGTGCGGGTGCTTGGGGATCGGCTCTCGCGGATCAGCTTGCGAAGAAGGGGCATCAGGTCTCGCTCTGGTGCTTCGAACCCGAAGTAGCTGATGCGATCGCGGCCGCGCGCGTCAACGAGGTTTACCTGCCAGGGCACACCTTGCACGACGACGTGACGCCGACGACGGACCTGCTTGACTGTGTGCGGGCCAAAGATGTGGTTGTGGTGGCGGTTCCGAGCCATCACGTTCGATCGATCGCGCAGCGGATCGGTCACGAGCTGGGGCGTGACACGCTGCTGGTGAGCGCGTCGAAGGGAATCGAGAACGAGTCGCTCATGACGATGTCGGGGGTGTACTCGGACGCGCTCGAGATCAACTTTCACAGGAACTACAGCGTGCTGTCCGGGCCATCCTTTGCGATCGAGGTGGCCAAGGGGATGCCCACGGCGGTGACCGTGGCAGCGTGGGATCATCGCACGGCGAAGCGCGTGCAAGAGATCTTCTCCAGCACGTACTTCCGTTGCTACACGAGCACGGACGTGATCGGGGTCGAGCTTGGCGGGGCGCTCAAGAACGTGGTGGCCATTGCGGTGGGGGCGGTGGATGGGATGGGGTTCGGTCACAACACGAGGGCAGGGCTCATGACACGAGCGCTGTCCCAGATCGCGCGCATCGGGGTGCCTCTCGGCGCCAGCCCGCTGACCCTGTCGGGGTTGTCGGGAGCGGGCGACCTGATCCTCACTTGCACGGGCGACCTGAGCCGCAATCGAACCTTCGGGTATCGCATCGGCAAGGGCGAATCGGTGGAAACCATCCTCTCGGGTCAGCCCCAGGTCGTCGAGGGGTACCTCACCTCGAAGTCCGCGTATCACCTGATCCGGCAGCTCGGGGTGGAGGCCGCGATCTTCGAGCAGATCTATCTGTACCTCCACGAGAACGAGGACCGAAAACCGATCGCGCACTTCGTTCACAACGTGATGAGCAGAGAGCTGAAGCCGGAGTTGTGATCTCGGAGGGGATGTGAACTAGGAGCTGAGAACACGAACGCGAACACGGAATGCAGAATGGGTCGGAGTCGACAGGGACGACATCGCGTGTCGGTTGATCGCGGAGAGGGGATCGCGCACGCACGCCGAACGCGGAGTTCTCCGGACGGTGACGCGGGTTTGCTACGGGCACGCCCGGGGCAGCGAAGCTCCGCATCAACCCCATCCCCTTCTGTGGTTTCTGCGTCTTCTGTGGTTCTCTGGGGTGCGAGTGCTGGGGGGACTAAGGTCGGACGGTCACACCGACGGTGAAGGAGTCCTTCTTGAACGGGGCCACGCGTGCGCGTTTGAGCGCTGCCTGGATGCACCCTGCCGCGGGGGTTCCCGCGGCGCCTCCCGCCACGGAGACGCTCGACACGGACCCGTTGGAGGCGAAGGTGATGGTGGCGCGGGACGGCTCGGTCTGACCTGCGACACAGGCCCGTGCGGCGTCGCGAACCGAGCCGATGGCGCCCGCGATGGCGCCCTGGGAGGGCGTTTCGGGCAAGGAGCCAGGGTCCGCGGACGGCGTGGCCGACTTCGGGCCATCCTCCTTCTTGGAGCCACCGGCGCCCACGGCCGTGGCCATGGCTCCCGCCAGATCCTTGGTGTCGCCGGTCGGCGGGGCGGGCTCGTCCTTCTCTTCCTTGCTGTCGGTCGCAGCTTTGGACTTGGCCTCGTCGGCCGCGCCAGCCGCACGTGCTGGGGCTGCCGCGGCCGGTTCGCCCGGCGCGGGGGCGGTCGCGACACTCAGGCCTTCGGCGGTGAGTCCCTTGTCGGCCATGCGATCGGGCTCGACCGTGGCGAGAGGCGAGGCGGCGGAAGCGGCCACGGCAGGGGCTTCGGCCATGCTCATGGGACTGCTTCCCTGCGGGGTACGCAGGACGAGCACAGCAGCCGCAGCGAGCGCGAGCACGGCCACGATACCTCCACCGACCACGGGTGCCATGGAGGACTTCTTTTGAATCGGGATGGGCGCCGCCTTGACCTCTTCCTCGAACAGGTCCGACTGGGCCGGCTGGGCACCTGTATCGGGGAGGCTGCTCTCCCTCACCGCGTTGAGGTCGAGGATGCCGGAGTCGCTGTCCCTGGCTTCCGGCGGGCGGGAGATGAACGACGCGGACGTTCGCAGGGAGGGCGACGAGGAGCGTGGGCCCGAAGAGGGCACCGGGGTGTCAGCGGCGGGGCCTGACAGGGCCGGCTTGCCATCGGACTGGGGAGCCACGCTCACGCGCTGGGCGAAGTCCTTGAGAGACTTCTTCTTGGGTCTTTCCGATTCGGGCTCCGACATGCTGGCGCCTCCTGCATGAAGCTTTGCGTTGTCGCCCTCGCCCGGCTCCTCGGGCAAAGGGGGTTCCAGCCAGGCCTCTTCGCCCTGACCGATGGTCAACCCGGAGAGCCGCTCCTCGAGCTTGCTCCCGAGCTCGTCCCAGGCGCTCTCGTCGCGCTCAGGGACAGGCCAGCTTCCAAGCCAGCCATCGAGCTTCGCGTCGGTCTCGCTGGCTTTGCTCATGGCTCGCCCTCCTTCTCGTCCACCAAACCGAGACTGGAAAGGTGCGATCGAAGCTTACGACGCGCCTCGTGGACGCGCCATGCCACGGTCCCTTCCGGGCACCCCAGCACTTCCGAGGCCTCCGCATGTCCCAGCCCGTCCATCGCGACGAGCAGCAGGGTGGTGCGCAGGGTATCGCTGAGTTGATCGATGCCTTCGCACAAGGCCTTGGCCAGCTCGCGCTGCTCGTTGACCGTGGCCGGGTCCTTCTCGCCGGAAGGCCCATGCACCGCCAGCCAGGACTCGATGCGCGGGTCATCGTCGCCCGTCACGTGCTGGCGCGGCTTGCGAGTACGGATGATGTTGAGCGAAAGGTTCACCGCGATCCTGTAGAGCCACGTGTAGGGTTGGCTGTTTCCCTGGAACCTCGCGAGGGCTTGGTAGGCCCGCACGAACGTTTCCTGGGTCACGTCCTCCGCCTCGGTGGTGTCACGCAGCATGTGCACCGCCAGACGGAAGATGCGTTTCTGATGTCTCCGCACCAGCTCGCCGAAGGCTTGGTTGTCGCCTTCACGCGCCAGTTGGATGAGTTCGTGGTCGCTTTCCTTGGCCATGCGCAGGGGTACCGACGGAGAAATGCCCGGCCGTTGTCGTAGGAACGTCCGCGGCCACATCGGACCTGCCTGGCACGATAATCGAACACGTGGCCTTGGACAATTGAACCACGATGATCCTTGGAAGGACCAAGTTAACTGGTGAGTCGGGGACCGGGGGCCCAAGGCATCTGCTGCATCCGAGCACGAGCACGAGCACGAGCACGAGCACGAGCACGAATCGAACACAAGACAGCGAAATGCGGTTCAGAACTCGAAGGCCAGGCCCGTCGCCCAGGTGGATGTGCCCACCCGAAGCTGATCACCGGCGCCGAACCCGTCCAGCTCGGAGCGCATCCATTCGAGGAAGAAGTAAGAGTGGTTCACGCCCACCGAGTTGTCCAGCTGACGCGCCGCGTGCCGGTCGAACGAATCGAGCTGCAACATGATGCCTGGCGCGAAGTGCCACCCGTAAGACCGCCCCTTGCCCTCCACGTCGCCATCCCCAGAAGGATAGGTCGACGTCCCAAGGCCGTCGCTCGTCTTCCAGAGCGCATAGCCGAGCCCGGCCTTGACGTAGGGGACAAGGGGGATGCCCAAGTCGTTCGCGAACACGTCCACGCGCAGCACGCCGACCACGTACATCGGCATGATCCAGAGCGTGGTCTCCTCGGCGGAGTAGGCGTCTTGCCCGGTGAGCTTCGCGTTGGCGGACATGCTCGTGTAGCCCCAGCTGAAGCCCGGGCCCACGGAGCCGAAGTGCGGGATGCGCAACATCTGGTAGTCGAGCTCGACCCCGATGAACCAGCGACGGTCGTCTCCGAACACCTCGTGGTACGGGCCCGTCCCCCCGAACTCGTCGTCGATGAGGGGCTCGTAGGGGCCGAAGCGAACCTCGAAGGCATAGGACTGCGGCGACTCGATCCTGCGCTCCGAGTATCGATGCCACGAATGGCCGTCGGGGGTGTCATAGCCCTGGGCCCAGGCAGATGCCGGGAAGGAAAGGACCGCCATCGCGACGGCCCAGCGTGCAACGAACCGTGTCATCGATTCCGCCTCCTGCGGATCGTGCTCCCGAGTGCCGCGAGGCCCACGAGAAGGAGCCCCGCGATTCCAGCCCCGTGACCCACGCCTCCCGTGACGGCGCAGAAGCCCCCTCCGGCTTGCCCCCCGGCGTCGCGGTACACCTTGAAAAAGTCGTCGACCGGGCCGGGCGTGGCGCACGTCACGTTCGACAGCTTGCCCACGTTGCCCACGCCGTCGACCGACGCCACCGCGATAGAGTACTGCACGCCGTTCTTCAACCCCGAAACCTTGCCCGACGTCCCCGAACCCGAGCCGCAGTAGTACGCCTCGTTGGGCGCGGTGCTCGCGACGAGCACGTTCGTGGGACAAGCGCTGCCCGTGTTCGTGGTTCCCCCGTCGGTGCCTGCCTCCGTGGTCGTCCCCGCTTCCGTGTCTGCGTCCGTGTCGGCGTCGCCTGCGTCGGTGCCTCCGTCGCCTGTGTCGCCTGCGTCGCCTGCGTCCCCGTCGTTCGCGTCGAGGTCGCCGTCGAGCGACGCGTCGAGGTCGAAGGTCTCGACGTTGGTCTGTTCGCCTTCCTTACCGGGGATGGGGTCACAGTAGAACCGGTAGCCGGCCTTGTCCGTGTCCGTGGACTCCTTCCAGTTGACCACGATCAAGGTGTCCCCGATGCCGGCGCTGACGCTGTTGGGAGCCGTGGGGCCGGCGAGGTCGAACTTGGTCTTCCAGATGGCGCCGCCCATCTGCTGATCGGAGCCGGCGTCGACGAACATGAAGTACAGGGCCACTTCCTGGGGGGCGGTGGTGGCCTCCGTCCACTCGCAGTCGTCGATGGTCCCCGAGCCGGGACCCGTGGGGCCGCCCTCGGAGGGCTTGTTGCGAGACACGATGTCCCGGACGCTGACCATGACCTCGAGGCCCGTGCTCGTGGGCACGCCCTTCCAGACCTGCCAGCACACCGCGGTCGTGCCACGTCGCGCCTCGGGCGTGCGGCAATCGTCGCTGGCGGACCCTGCCCACACCTCGAGCTGGTAGCTGCCGTAGCTGCCCACGGTCAGGGGGAACATGATCTGGTCGTTCACGAGGCAGTCGGACTTGCTGATCCACAAGGGGTTCTGCGACGACGACCGGAAGCTCGTGGATCGCTGGATGCTGCCCTCGTTGATGGCGACGGTCTGGGCGAAGGCGCTGCCGGTCCACAGCACCGCGAACGCGGCCACCAGGGCAACCAGGAGGAAGGTCTTGGGGTGACGCATGACCCTGGGTATCCAGCACATCGTGTGCCAAAGCGCAACGGTGGGAAGCACGGCACGGAGGGTAAGCCCGGGAAGCACGCGGGTCGCGACGCTCGCCACCCGAGTCGGAACCGCCTTGCTGTCTCGGCTTGGGCCCCCATCCCGGCCTTCCCCCGCCTCGGGGGAAGGAGTCCGGCCCGCGCACCTGGCTCGACCCCCGACGTCGAAAGGCGTCTCACGCCCCCCCCTGCTCGCCGGCGTGACGCCCCAGCCTTCGCCATGATGGCATCCCAGGTCCCGCCGCGGGGCGCCCTGTGACAATCTGGCAACGGGGATCATCGGAAGTGCGTCTCCAAGGCCTCGACCACGCCCGGGACGGTGAAGGTCGCGGCCTCGACCCGGACCTGCAAACCCAGGTCCCGCGCCCGCGCGGTCGTAATGGGCCCGATGCTCGCCAGACACGAAGTCGCAAGGAGGGCCGGGGCGTCGCTTCCGAGCGCCGCACACAGGTTCGTGACCGTCGAGCTCGAGGTCAGAAGGATCGCGTCCACCCTCCCCGCGGCGAGCGCTTCCCGGAGCGGCGCGACGGTCTCGGGTGCGGGGGGAAGAGTGCGGTACGCGGGCACCACGTCCACATGCGCCCCGGCCTCACGCAAGGTCTCCGGCAAGATCTCCCGCGCCTCGAGCGCCCGGGGGACGAGCACGCGCTTGCCCTTCGCGTCGCCCAGAAGCTCGAGGATGCTGTCGGCCAGCGCCTCCCCCCGAAACACCTTCGCGGTCACATCGGCAAAGATGCCGTGGTCGGTGAGACGCTTTGCCGTCGCGTCCCCGATGGCGGCCACGCGGCAAGGGCCGAGCGCGCGCGCGTCGAGCCGGAGCGCCCGAAGCTCCTCGAAGGTCCGGTCCACGCCGTTGGTGCTCGTGAAGGCGACCAAGTCGTAGCTCCCGAGGTTTCGCAGGGCGGCGAGGAGGGGCTCGCGATCGGCCGGGGGATGCAGCTCGATCGTAGGCACGACCCACGGGTCCGCGCCCCGCGTGCGGAGCAGGTCCGCGGTCGCACTCGCCTGCCCCGCCATGCGCAAGACCGCCACACAACGGCCGAACAGGGGCCGTTCGTCCAGCCATGCGGCCCAGCCGTCGGCGTCCGGGTCGACGGAAGGCACCAGCTCGAAGGGGAGAGAGGCATTGCGCAGGGCGCGCACGTCCCGCAGCACCACAGGGTCGTTCCACCGGATGCGAAAGTAGACGCGGGCCACGCGGAGTCCTTGTTGGGCGTCGTGCAGCATCTGCGAGCATGCGACCCCGGGGTCATGGACGTCGACGCGGCGAGTGGTGGGAGGGGCGAGGCTTTGCACGGATTCGTCGGCGTAGAGGACGTCCGCGGAGCGTAGGGAGTCGATGGCGGCTTGGGGGAGCCAGGCCGGGTTGTCGCTTCCGATGGGGAGGAGAGAGATGGGCGGCACGGGGGGCAAACTAGCGCTGGCGGAGGGGAGAGGGAAGAAACTGGTGAGCCGGGGACCGGGGACTGGGAATCCCAGGTCGACCACGCACATTTGCAAACGCAACAATTTCAAATATTTGCGAAGCTCACGTAGATGCAAACGCGTCAGAGAGTTAGGCGAGCGCCTCGCTAGCGAGGGCTGATTTGCTTCTCGATGGCGTTGTCGTCGGCGAGTTCGACCAACTCCAGCGTTTCGAGCAGACTACGCTGCTGCGGGTTGAGTCGCGTGACGGTGTAGTAGTTGAATTCACCCATCTCCACGCGGTTGAGCCGACATGAGGCGAGCAGTTCGACCGCCATCGCCGCGCTGGTGTTCGTGCGTCGCAGCTTCGCGTCGAGGTGCCGCAGCAGCAACAGGGCAAGCACACAGAGCGTGACGTGAGCCGTCACCTTCTGGTCGGTATGGTGGTGGATCGGGCGAAGGTCCAGCACGCTCTTGATGATCCGAAAGTCATACTCGACGTGGTTCTTGGAACGGTACAGCTCCACGAGTCGGTCGGGTGTGTCGAGCAGGTCGGGATGTCCGATGAGAAAGCAGAAGCCGCATCGACCGCGGAGGCGCAGTAGTCCTGGTAGTCGCCCCCCGTGCGGGGGCGTGAGTTGAAACCGACGCTAGCGGCTTTCCGCCATCTCCATGAGATGTCGCCCCCCGTGCGGGGGCGTGAGTTGAAACCATTCGTCCGTCGTTGCAGCGGTTGAGCATGCCGTCGCCCCCCGTGCGGGGGCGTGAGTTGAAACGGTCTCGGCTTCGAGGTACGTGGCCGCACTGTTGTCGCCCCCCGTGCGGGGGCGTGAGTTGAAACACTGGCGTCCTCACAGGTCAAGACACGGTCCAGTCGCCCCCCGTGCGGGGGCGTGAGTTGAAACCTCCTAGTCAGACGCCGAGGTCGGCCCAGCTCCGGTCGCCCCCCGTGCGGGGGCGTGAGTTGAAACACCTCGGGCAGGTACGCCCATTCTCGCTTGATCGTCGCCCCCCGTGCGGGGGCGTGAGTTGAAACCATTCGTGCGCTGAAACAGCACACCGAACGCGTGTCGCCCCCCGTGCGGGGGCGTGAGTTGAAACAATGGCATGACACCGATGTCATGGGTCGCCGTGGTCGCCCCCCGTGCGGGGGCGTGAGTTGAAACGAACTCGGGAAGCTCCGGGTTCTCGATGGCGAGTCGCCCCCCGTGCGGGGGCGTGAGTTGAAACTGGAAGTCGATGTCCTTGCTGGGGAAGTCCAGGTCGCCCCCCGTGCGGGGGCGTGAGTTGAAACTTCGAGCGTCCGCATCCACCCGCGAACAACGTCGTCGCCCCCCGTGCGGGGGCGTGAGTTGAAACGGCAAGCTGGGCGGTCCGATCGGCAGGATCGGAGTCGCCCCCCGTGCGGGGGCGTGAGTTGAAACATTTCGCAACTCGCTTTCGGCGAATGGGCTTTGGTCGCCCCCCGTGCGGGGGCGTGAGTTGAAACGGTGACGGTGCCAGAGCGCGATGGGACGTAGATCGTCGCCCCCCGTGCGGGGGCGTGAGTTGAAACATCATCGAGCTTGTCCTTCGACTCGCCGGTGGCGTCGCCCCCCGTGCGGGGACGTGAGTTGAAACTCCGGCATCGGCGGACTGGAACTTGGCTTGGAAGTCGCCCCCCGTGCGGGGGCGTGAGTTGAAACAAGACGCTTTACGCCGGGGAGATGCTCGTCATCCGTCGCCCCCCGTGCGGGGGCGTGAGTTGAAACAGTTTGCTATATGCGTCGGAGTAGAAAGCCTCGACGTCGCCCCCCGTGCGGGGGCGTGAGTTGAAACCCCTGCACCCGGTCATGGTGGCGCAGGGGGTGGTCGCCCCCCGTGCGGGGGCGTGAGTTGAAACCGGCGACGGGCTCGCCGAAGCATTCGGAGCGGGGTCGCCCCCCGTGCGGGGGCGTGAGTTGAAACAGGCGTGGCCGCGGCAATTGCTCGTGATGCCGCGTCGCCCCCCGTGCGGGGGCGTGAGTTGAAACCTTGCGCTTCGCGAGTTCGCTGGCGTCCGAAAGTCGCCCCCCGTGCGGGGGCGTGAGTTGAAACCGTGCGGCAGGTGTCCACGCTCTCGACCACGACGGTCGCCTCCCGGCTCGGGGTCGGGCTGACTCGGGCTCGGGGTCGGGGTCGGGGTCGGGGTCGGGGTCGGGGTCGGGGTCGGGCGGAGACTATGCTCGCAAAGAGCCAGAAAACACCTCACAACCCTCTGCTTTCTGTGCTCTCTGCGACCTCTGTGGTTTCTCTTCCGGCGCGAGTTCGAGCTCGGTTTTGAGACGGCCTCTTCAGCCCGCGGAAGGGGAGACTCCGAGATCCGTTTCACGCGGTTCGGCAGGGCTCAGTGGTTCCCCCATTCCTGCACCAGCGCCATCTGCACCTTGCCGCTGAAGAAGAACCGAGGCGGCCCCACCTCAGGGTCCGCGCCCAGCAAGATCGGAACGTCGTTCTGACCCACCCCCGCAGCGAACGGACCGGCCGCGGTCGTCCCCGTTTCGCTGTTGTTCACCCAGAGACGCACCGACCCGTCCCCGTCGTAGGCCCCTATGATCAGGTACGACTCGCTGCCTCCGAGGCCCGAAGCCGGGTACGTGGCATACCGGTACGCACCGTCGACGTACACGCCGAAGCGCAAGATGGTGTTCTCGGCCCCGGCCGGGTTGTGCAACTCGAGCGCGAAGCCTCCCGCATTCGCCTTGCCCAGCACCATCTGGGTCTCGCCCTCCGGCAGGCTCAGGGCATCGAAGTTCACCACGGTGGCGACCAGGTACCCCGCGGCAGGCGACGCGTCCGCGTCCAAGAACGTGAGAGACTGATTGGCGGCCGCGTCGAACACCAGGCTCGTTCCGAACCGGTCTTCGCCCACGGGAAGGGACTCGGTGGTGGGCGCTCCGCCGACGTTCACCGGGGCTTGGTGGACAGCGAGGTGCGAGGAGCCGAGCCACCGCACGGAGTTGGCCGCCGCGGGTTGGTCCCATGCGTTGAGATACACGAGAGCGTTGTCGTCCTGAATGACCGCGCGCGCCTGCGCTACGGGGTAGTCGACGGTGAGGGCGTCCACCTCGTCGCGGAGCGCCGCGATGAAGGCTTCCCCCATCGACACGGGGAGGGTCCACAGGGACGTGCCCATCCCGAGGCTCTTCGCGTAGGCGAGGGCCCCGAACAGGTTTGGCGTGCGGTACTCGAACTCCACGCCATGGAATCCTCGCTGCTTGCTTGCCGCGACCTTCGTCTGCAAGGCCGCGACGTCGGCGCCTTCCGCCGAGGGAAACAGCACGTGAAGCCGCACGTGGGGGCGCATCGCCGCGTAGGTGGGAGTGGCCAGAAGCTTGCGCGCGAGGAGCAGGTTGTCCCGGAGGGAATCGAAGGTACGCAGGACGACGGGCCGTCCTGCCACGCCGTAGCCTGCTGCCGCGAGCTGATCGAGCACGGCTCGGAGGTAGCTGTCCGAAGGCGTCGTCTCCTTGGTCTCGATGAACAACAGCTGATTGCCTGCCTTCAACCCGGGGTCCGCGAGCACCTCCGCGAAGCGCGGGGCCGAGGTGCTCCCGGTGTCGTCGTGCTGCACGTAGACCGTGCCGCCCTGGTCCTTGATGTCGAGCTCGATCAGGTCGGCGCCGCTCGCCTGTGCCGCGTGGATCGTGTCGAGGGTGGCCGACAGCGAGCTTGCGTAGCAGTTGTGGCACGACACGGCGTTCTCGTGGTCGTAGGGCGTCCGAGGCAACGTTCGCTGCACGCCGGCCCAGTAGGGCAGGCTGTCGCAGGTGACGTTGGCGTCGTCCTCGGACCAACCGTTGCCGTTTGCGACGGGCAAGCAGGCCTGACAAGGGTCGGCCGGGTTCGGGGTACCGGCCTCGACGCAGGAACCTCCTGCCATGCAAGCCTCAGCGCCGCAGGGTCCCACGCCGCCCGACCCGGCGGAACCTGCCGAGCCGGCGCTGCCGCCAGACCCAGCCGACCCGGCCGACCCTGCTTCGCCGGCGCCCCCGCCCATGGCCCCGTCGGGCCAAGATGCGTCCGTGCCTCCTCCCGTACCACCGCTCGGCGCCACATCCTCGTCTTGGCCGGCGTCTTCGGTGCCGCCGGAGCCGGCCGTGCCCGAATTCCCCGAAGGCACAGCGTTTTCGTCGTCCTCACCGCCTGCGCAGGCGAATAGCAGGATGCCAGACAAGCCCAAGGCCAAGACCCGCGGGAACCTGAACGTACGCATGCAGCGAACGGTACCACAACGCAAAGGGCGAAATCCGGCCGCGGAAATGGAACACGGTCTTGCCGCGAGCCCGAAACTCGGCCCGATACAAGGCCCGGTGCTACGTTTTGCGAGGCGCATGTCCCCCGTTGCGAGAAACCAGGTCGTCGCAGGCCGCTACGAGCTGCTGGAAATCATCGGCAAGGGCGGGATGGCCGTCGTGTGGCGAGCCATCGACGGAGCGAGCAAGCGGACGGTGGCCGTCAAGCGCGTGCTGGGCGAGTTGTCCGCGGACCCGGGCATCAAGGCCCTCTTCCTCGAGGAGGCGAGGGTCGGGCAGACGCTGCACCACGCCAACATCGTCCAGACCTTCGACTTCGGCAAGGACGAGAAGGGCGCGTACTTCCTCGTGCTGGAGTGGGTCGACGGGCTGGATCTCTACGAGTACATGCGGGCCTTTCACCAAGCGCAAGGCCACGTCCCCTGGCAATCCGTCGCGCTCGTCGCCCACCAGGCGCTCCAGGGTCTCGTGGCGGCACACGAGCGGACGGACGCTTCGGGGCAGTCCCTGCCCGTGATTCACCGGGACCTGACGCCGAGCAACGTGCTTCTGGGCGTGGACGGGGTCGTGAAGCTGGCGGACTTCGGGCTCGCGCGGGCCATGGACCGGGCCAGCATGACGCTGCCGCACATGATCAAGGGCAAGCTGTCCTACACGGCGCCGGAGATGCTTCGGGGACAGAAGGCCAGCGTGCGAACGGACATCTACTGCCTCGGGCTGACGCTCTGGGAGTGCCTTGCGGGCAAGAAGCTCTTCGCAGGGGGCACCCAGATCGAGGTCCTCGAGAACGTCGAGCAAGCCCGGGTTCCCCCGATCGAGCGGTTCCGCCCCGACGCGCCTCGCCCGCTGCTCGCCGCGGTGATGAAGGCGGTGTGCCGGGACCCGAGGGACCGGTACTCGTCGGCGCGCGAGATGGATGCTTCGATCGCCGAGTTGCTGCGGAGCATGCCCCAACCGATGGATGAGGCACGCCTGGGGGCAAGCGTGCGCCAAGCCAAAGACCGATTGCAGCCTGCCGCGTCGTCCGCGGCGAAGGTTCCAATCGAACGAGCCGACGACGACATCATCGAGGTCAGCGCGGAGCTCGTGGTGGACTACGCGTCGAGCCCATCGGCGCTGCGATCGTTGCAGATTGAGCTCATTGAGGAGATCGAAGAGGAGGCTGTGCGGGCTGTGCGGGCCGCGTCGGCCGAAAAGGAACCGCCGAAGCCACCGCCTCGGAAGCCTCCGCCTCCCCCTCCGGTCAAGAAGCAGGCGCCGCACGCCGCGGAGCCGGAGACCCATCCCGCCGCGACGCCCCTCGGTCTGGGCTGGCCTTATGGCCGGGCACCGCGACCCCACAAGAAGTCGCCGTGACCTTGGGTCACAGCCAGCAGCTCAGCTCTCGAACAGGCCGATGGTGGTGTCGATGCGGAAGTTCGACTGCGTGGTGTGACGCTCCGCGAAGAACAGGTCGAACCGGTACACGTTGCACAGGCTGATACCGATCGACGCGGCCACGGCGTCGAGGCTCACGGTGGCCTCCATCACCCCGTGCACGCCCCCCAGATCGATCACCCGGCGCCCGTTGATGAACACCCAGAGGTCGTCGTCGCCCCGGAAGGTGAACTGCTCGCCTCCCTTGTAGCGGAACTGGGTGTGAATCTCGTAGGTAAAGTGATAGTTGTGGTTCCGCCCCTGATTGCCCAATAGCTGGTTGTCGATCGGGAAGAAGTTGCTGTTCGAATAGGTGTACGTCGGCGGGCTCGAGTTCGCGATCAGGTTCAACGTAATCGTCAGTGGGGCCGAGAGATTCACCCCCGACACGTTGTTGTACCACTGGTTGAACGTGGTCTGGTTGTGCACCGTCGTCGTGGCGGTGTCTCCGTGCGCATACACGGGCTTGCCGTCGGTTCCGAGCTGGACCTGCACGATGCCCGGGTCGAACGCGATCGTCCACTCCATGTCGGGGTGAGAGTCGTTGAAGTCCCGCACGGTTCCCGTCAGCGGGATGCTCGTCGCCGGCGGAGGCTCCTGACACGTCCCCCAGGTCCCGTTCGAGCACTGTTGGGATCCCCCGTTGCACACGCCGCAGGCCTGGAACAACCCCTCGTCCACGTTCCCGTCGCAGTTGTTGTCGTCCCCGTCACAGACCTCCACCTCCACCGGTGGCGCCGTGCAACCCACCCAACTCCCGCTGTTGCACGTCTCCACGCCCGTGCCGCACGCCGTGGCGCAGGCCTGCACCAGACCGTCGTCGACGTGACCGTTGCAGTCGTTGTCGACTCCATCGCAAACCTCCGGCTCCACCGGCGGCGCCGTGCATCCCGCCCAGCTCCCGTTGTCGCACGTCTCCACGCCGTTTCCGCAGGCCGTCGTGCAAAGCTGCGTCAGCCCTTCGTCGGTGTGGCCGTTGCAGTCGTTGTCGACTCCGTCACAAACCTCCGGCTCCACCGGCGGCGCCGTGCATCCCGCCCAGCTCCCGTTGTCGCACGTCTCTACCCCGCTGCCGCACGCCGTGGTGCAAGCCTGCACCAGACCGTCGTCCGTGTGACCATTGCAGTCGTTGTCGACTCCGTCGCAAACCTCCGGCTCCACCGGCGGCGCCGTGCAACCGACCCACTGCGCGCTCACGCAGGTCTCGATGCCCGAGCCGCAGGCCGTCGTACAAGCCTGGGTGAGGCCGTCGTCGATGTGACCGTTGCAGTCGTTGTCGACTCCGTCACAAACCTCCGACTCCACGGGCGGCGCCGTGCAACCCGTCCACTGTCCGCTTACGCAGGTCTCGACACCCGAACCGCAGGCCGTCGTACAGACTTGGGGCAGAAGCTCATCCTCGAGACCGTTGCAGTCGTCGTCCGCGTGGTTGCAGGTCTCCGGCTCGGGGTAGATGGCCCCGACACACGAGTCCCAGGTTCCCGCCATGTTGCAGAGTTGTTGTCCCCACCAGCACATCCCCACCCCAACTTCGCTCTCCGGACCTGCATAGCATCCTTGCGTGGTCCCTGGCGTGCACGGGCAGGACTCGTCCACCTCACCGTCGCAGTCGTCGTCCAGACCGTTGGTGCAAACCTCGGCGGACAGGCACCCTCCGGCGCCTCCCATTCCGGCGGCCCCGGCACTGCCTCCCGCACCCGCCGTCCCTGCGGCCCCTCCGCTCGCACCAGTTCCCGCAGTCCCCGCGGCGCCTCCGCTTGCACCAGTTCCTGCGGTCCCCGCCGTCCCGGCAGCCCCTGCGCTCGCACCAGTTCCCGCAGTCCCGGCTGCACCTGCGCTGCCCGCGGCGCCTCCGCTCGCACCCGTTCCCGCAGTCCCCGCAGCCCCTCCGCTCGCACCCGTTCCTGCAGTCCCCGCGGCACCCGCGCTGGCGCCTGCGCCGGACGCACCCGCGGCCCCACCTTGACCTGCGGTACCGGCGCTGGCCCCGGTACCGGCGCTGGCCCCGGTTCCCCCGCCCGCCCCCGCACCGCCACCGCTCGCCGCTGTGCCGCCCGTCCCGCCCTGTCCCGCAGCGCCAGTGCCCCCCGTCCCCGACGCCGCACCGGACCCTCCGAGCCCCGCCGTTCCGCCGGTGCCGCCGCTCGCGCCATCTTCCGTCCCCCCGCTGCTCCCGCACCCGAGCCCGGTCGCCCAGCCGACCGCACCGACACCGAGGGACAGCAGCACCCAGCGCGAAGACAAGAGCTTGGTCATCATCCGAGACTACCAGGGGGATCCTGAACGGTACAAGCCGCGCGAACGTGATAGGAAGGCGCCCGGAAGAGCCGCCCTCCGACGCGAGCGGCCCCCGAGAGCCTCCGGAAAGGACTCCACCCATGTTCGACATCGGCGCCTCCCTCGACCGGGAGATCGCGAGCACCATGAAGTGCCGGCCCACCGTGCTGTTCATCGAGCCGGAGGACCCTCGCGTCATCGAAGCGGCGCTGCACCTTCCACGGTACGCAAGGCCCGTGTTCCTGTGCAGCCGCGATCGCGTCGAGGCGGTCATCCGGGACCACCTGCCGAACGTGTCCGCCGCTCGCGTGGCCTTCACCCTCGGCGAATCCGCGTTCTGCGACCCGCAGGCCCGGCCGGACCTGCGGGAGCAACTGGCACAAGCTACCCTCGGGCTGCCCGCGGAACGACGCAGCGTGCGCGACATCGACGAGGCGCGGGGCTGGGTAGCCACGCCGGCCGGCTTCGGTATCATGGCAGCGCATCAGGGGCACTGCGACCTCGTCGTCGGCGGGGCTCGACACGAACCGCGAGAGTTTTTCCGGCCGCTGCTCAAGGTCATGCAGGTCGAGCCGGTGCTCTGCGAGGTGGGTGTGATCATCCTGCCCGACGATCACCCCCAGGACCTGTACCCGCACAACATCCTCATCATCGGCGACGTGGGCGTGAACGCGACCCTGACCCCAGAGAAGCTCGCGCAGATCGCGGTCGGCACCTGCACCGTCGCCCGGGACCTGATTCCCGAGGCGGAGCTACCTGAGATCAGCGGCGTGATCGTCAGCTACTCGAATCACGGCGGCGACGAAGGCCCTTCGCCCGACCTGGTGCGCAAGGCCACGCGGCTGGTGCCCCAGTTCATGGAGGAACACTGCCGGAGGGACGCGCGTTACCGCACGATTTCCATTCAGGGCGAGGTAAAAATCAACGTGGCGCTCAGCCGCCGCTCGGAGCGGTTCTACCATGGCGGCTTCGATCAGACCGAGCGCTACTGGGGCACCAACGCGCTCATCGCCCCCAACCTCGACACGGGCAATCTCCTCTTCCATCTGTTCGCCACGCGCTACCCGCAAGCACGCACCTTCAGCGTGGTGCAGGGGATTCGGTTTCGCGGGGTCGATCTGCCGATGGACGTCGAGTCGGAAGACGCCGTGCTGGCGGTCAAAGCCAACCTCCTGCGGCTCCACCGGTTCGGGGAGTGGGAGCGAACCCCGCGGGACACGTTCTTTGCGCGCCCTCGCATTCTCACGATCAACCCGGGGTCGACCTCCACGAAGGTGGCGGTCTTCCAGGGAGAAGAAGAGGTCTTCACCGAAGAGCTGCAGCACTCCGCCCAGGAGCTCGAACCCTTCGAAGGCCAGCGCATCGTGGCGCAGTTCGGATTGCGCAAGCAGGTGATCGAGCAAGCCCTGCAACGGCACGACCTGAGCATGGATGGGATCGAAGCCGTCAGCGCGCGCGGCGGCCTTCTGCGGCCCATCCCCCACGGTACCTATCCCGTCAACGAAGCCATGCGCCACGACCTGCTCGAAGGGGCTCTCGCAGACCACGCGTCGAACCTCGGCGCCCTCATCGCCCACGCGCTCGTGCACAGCACCGGCAAGCCCGCGTTCATCGTCGACCCGGTCGTGGTCGACGAGATGGAAGATCGCTGCCGGGTGACGGGGATCAAGGACCTGCAACGCAAGCCCATCAGCCACGCGCTCAACCAGATCGCCACCGCACACCGCTACGCGCACGACCATGAGACCTTTTACGAGCACCTCAACCTCATCGTTTGCCACATGGGGGGAGGCATCTCCGTGGGCGCGCATCGCAAGGGTCGTCTGGTCGACGTGAACAACGCGCTCGACGGGGAAGGGCCGTTCACGCCGCAACGCTCGGGGTCCCTGCCCGTGGGGGATCTCATTCGGTTGTGCTTCAGCGGCAAGTACACGAAGGAGCAGATGCTGAAGCTGAACAAGGGGCGGGGAGGACTGATCGACCTGGTGGGTACGGCGGACTTCAGGGCCGTGGAGCAACGGTATCTCGACAAGGATCCGGAGGTCGTCCCGGTGTTCGAGGCCCTGTGCTACCAAGTCGGCAAGTGGATTTGCTCGCTCGTGCCTGCCTTCGACGGCGAGGCCGTGGACCGCGTGCTGCTGACGGGCGGGATGGCGAGGTCGAAGACGCTCGTTGGGTTCGTGAGCAAGGCGTGCGCGCCGTTGGGTTGCGGGTTGAGCGTCTACCCAGGGGAGAGCGAGATGATGGCGCTGGCCCAGGGCGCCTTGCGGGTGCTCGAAGGGCGCGAGCAGCCGCGGGAGTACCAAGCGTCCACGACGTGAACGTCACGGCGCCAGCTTCTGGGACTCCTCGAGCACCTTGCGAACCCTCGGGTCGTCCCGCGGGTCCACCCCGGACGACCCGGCCGGGTAGCCGTCGTCGATCCGGAACGATCGCTCCTGCATGCTCTCCACGACGATCACGGGCATGCTCAACGCGAACGACGAGACCATGGTCATGAAGGCGCCGAGGTACACGGGCTCGCCGTCAGCCAGCACCACGAAGGGCAGACCCGCTACGCCCAGAGGGGGAAGCTGACTGAGGACGTACTCGCTGCTGTACCAACCGTCCCATTGCACAGTGTGCGTGGACGCCTCGTACCACGCGACGGACATGAGGTGGATGAGGGGCTCGCCCGCCGCGATCTCCAGGCTCTCGAGCGGCACCTGCGATGCTTGCTGCGCAGTGATGGCCGGGTCCGCGAGGAGCCTCACCTCGAAGCGATTCTGCCAAGACCAGGGCGCCACGACGACGTCGGACGCGAACAGCCTCGCCCCGTCGATGGGCTCTCCTGGCGCGTCAGCCGTCACGCAAAACGAAGCCACGGTTGGCTGGTCCCAACCCGGCGCGTCGATGTGCAGGGAACCGATCGCCGCCGCCGCGGGCCACGGTTCATCCCCGGCCGACACGTTGACCTCGGGCCCTCCGGCGTCTGCCGGGACGACGTAATCCCCCGAAGCCAGCATGCCGAACGAGCGGACCATGAGGGAGAGGTCCGTGCCCAAGGACTGCTTGGTGTGGAATCGCGCGACGAACCCCTCGCAACAGTCCATCACGAGCATCGAAGTGGTCACGGCGGGCTGGCCCACCACGATCCCATCGAGGCTGGCCTTGTCGGGCTGCGCGCAGAACTCGCCCTCCGCGTCGATGGGCGCGACGTCCATCACGGCGTCCGCCGGCCCCGCGTCCGAAGTCGATGCGTCGACGACCGTGGCGTCTATGGTCGTGGCGTCCATGGTCGTGGCGTCGGGCTGGCTTGCATCGACGGAAGCTTCCGTGGCCGCGGCATCGGTTGCCTCCGCGGGGACGGTCGACACGTTCCCCCCACAGGACCACGCCCCCCCGGCGAGCAACGCAACGAGCGTCAGGAATGGTATTCGGCGCATCGCGCACCTCCGGGGCTCAGCCTACGGCGAAGCTGGGGACCGGGCCAGTCTTTGGATTGCGGCGCTGGTCATTCAGCACGATCTCGCGCTGCTGACGAACGACGAGCACTTCTCCCATTTGCCGCAGCTTGCCCGGGCGTGACGCCCGGCCCGGCGGCGAACGTGGTCAGCGTCTCGGTGGGATCGTGTCGAGGCCGAGTTGTCCCCCGGGGTTCATGACGTTGTGGGGGTCGAAGTGCCGCTTGAGGGCGCGCAAGACGGCCATCTGCTGGGGACCCAGGTGGTCCTCCATCCAGGGGGCGAGCATGCGGCCCACCCCATGATGGTGGCTCAGCGTTCCCCCGTGTTTCACGATCTGGTCGATGATTCCCGCCTGAAACGGCACGTACTCGTCGAGGCCCATGCGCGCCAGGAAGATGAAGTACAGGTTCGTTCCCTGCGGGTAGAAGTGCGAGGCGTGTGTCATGCACATCGTGCGCGGCCGGCTCTTGACGAAGGCGCGAACCCCCTGGTGCAAGCGGTGCAAGTTGTCCCAGGTGACCCCCGCCTCGAGCGTGTCGATCAAGATGCCGAAGTCGTTGAGGTCCTCGCGCATGTAGGGCTCGGTGTAGCGCGTGCGCTCCCACTTCTTCGTGGCATACCCGCCGAGGGAAACCGCCCCGTGGCGCTTCGCGACCTCCTTGACCTTGCGCGACACCAGACGCGTGTAGTCCCGGTCTCCCTCGACGGTTCCGAGGCAAAGACAGCGTCGCATCGGCTCGAGGCCGAGCCGGGCCATGAGCGGGTCCGCAAACCCGGGCACCCCGTACAGCTTCAAGCCCCGATCGGTCTCCTCCGGGTCGGAGATGCGGTACACCGCGGGACGCCCGAACTCGCCCTGCATGATCTCGCGACTCGCGTCCACGGCCGCCTCCCACGTCGGGTACATGAAGCCGAAGCGCGCGCGGTTCTCGGGCGTGTGCCGGAAGACCTTCATCGTGGCCTCGACCAGGATGCCGAAGGACCCCTCGGAGCCCTTCATGATGTCGTTGATCCTCGGCCCGGTCGCCGTCGCTGGCGCCTCAATCGTCCGGAAGCTGCCCGCAGGGGTCACGTACTCCTGGCTGAACACCAGGTCGTAAGCGTCCCCGTAATACGTCGACGCCTGCCCCGAGCCGAGCGTGACGATCCAGCCACCCACGGTGGAGTACTCGAAGGACTGTGGGAAGTGCCCGCAGGTGTAGCGACGCTTGCAGCCGAAGCGCTCTGGGGCTTGCTGCAGGGCCGTCTCGTAGGCGGGTCCCATCATGCCTGGCTGCACACGCGCGACCTGGTTGGTCTCGTTGATCTCGAGCAGCGCGTTCATGTGCGTTCCGAGAGCGAGGGAGATCCCGCCCGCGTAGGGCCGGCAACCGAAGTTCACGGACGAGCCTGCCCCATAGGGTGTCACGGCAATGCGCTCGGCATCGCACAGCGCCACGATCTTCTGCACCTCCTGCTTGCTGCGCGGGTGCACGACGGCGTCCGCCACCTCGCGGACCACGCCGCTCCTGAGCTCCAGGATCTCCTCTGCGGTCTTGCCCGAGGCGTACTTCGTGCGGCTGTAGTCGTCGGCGGCGACGTTCTTGTCTCCGACAATGGATGCGAGGGCGCCGAGTTGGTCCGCGGAGAGCCTGGACGGCCGGCCGAGCACCACCGGAGCGAGGCCCTCGTCGCGACGCTGCCTGAAGTCGGCCTCGGACATGTCGAACTCCTGCATCATCATGCGCACCCAGGATTCGCTGGGGTGCTTGAAGGCGCGGGGGTCGCCGTACTTCGCAATGGAGCGGAACGTGCCGGCCGGGGGCGCGCTCTCGGACCAGAGGGGTTTCGTGGTTTTCGAGGTCTTCATGGGCGGCTCGTTCTCGGCGGAGGATGATAGCCGAAGTCGGCGCGCTGCGTCTGTGACAGCTGGGTCGTCGCGCTACCGGAGCTCGAGCGCCAGCCAGCCGTCGGTCCCTTCGCGTCCGACCCGACGGCTCACCCAGGCTCGCCCCTGCACGCACTTGCAGGGGTGGTCCAGGACGAGGCCGGCGCCGGTAGCGAGCCACTTGGACTGCCCCGCGTCCCAATCGCTCGCGACTTCCGCACGCAGGCCACCGCCGAATGGGAGGTGTCCACCGAGGGACAGAGACGTGCCGTCGCGGGACAGGTCGCCCACGGGAGTCCAGACGAGGGCGGAAGGGGAAAACGCGCGCGTCCACCGTTGATTGGGCCCACGTGCAGTGGAGATGGTTCGGCTGGCACTACAGCGCGCCGGCTTTCAACCTGGCAGGCCTGTTCATCATTCTGGGCGCCACGCATGCCGCCGCAGCCTTGGCTTGCCGATGGGCTACCAACCGCGGACATCTACGAGTGCGAAGCAGTTCGATGTGAACGATGCTGCTGACGAACTCGTCGAGCCCCTGCGAGCCGCAGCGAGACCCTACGGGCAGAGTCCGGACATGCCGTCACACGCACACCCATCCGCGCAGCCCCGGAAGGCGGACCACACTGCCGACGCATAGCTCGAACGGTACGCGGACCCGCCATCGGCTGCTGTGCCATGCCGGTCGACGTAGCGTCCGCCGCCGGGATTGCACAGGCACGTTCCGATCGGACCGGAGGTGCATTGGGGAGGGCTCGAAGACGAGAGTGGGTTAGCCGCATCGCACGAGTCGGGGGCCGCCCACGCGCCGAATTCAACCCATCGGTCCGCATAGTCCAGCAAGAGCGCGTGGCCGTCGTCGCGGGGCCACACGGCGTCGACGGAAGGAACGAGCCTTGCGGTGAGGGCAAAGGGGCGAATCAGCGGAGAGAAGATGGCCTGGTAGCTGGTACCCGGATTTCCCCCATCGATGAACCCGAAAGGATCGGCACAAATGCGGTTGCAGCCCCCCGGCCAGTCCGGATAACAATTGTCCAAGTAGTGGGATGCGGTGCATTGGGAGAGCCCGCCCGCACCCGGGTGGGAACCGTACAGGATCTCGCCCGGTTCGCCGCGGTTCCCGCTCGGGTCCGCCACAGGGCTGTAGTAAATCTGGGAACGCTCGGCGAAGCGCAGACGGGGCATCGCATTTATCTCGTCGACCCAGTCGGGCCGCGAGAGCAGCGCAGCAGCGAGGTACGGCCACAGCATGCGACCGAGACCGTGACCGCCATTGGGCTCCCAAGCGCCGTTGAGTGGAGGCAGGAGCATTTGGTGAATATCGATGCCCCGTTGCACCACACAGGCGGCCATCCGGTCCGTCCGGTCCTCGAACAGGGCGCGCAGCAGGTTGTCGCCAAGCCTGCGCGCCGTGTAGCCGTTGTAGCCGCGCGCTTCGCCCACGTTGAGGTACGCCTTGAACAGCTCGCTTGTATACCCTCCCATGAAGCTCAGCTCGGTCATGCAAAGATCACTCTCTGCTACATCGCGCTCGGGACCGTCGGAGATACCCGCCAAAGGCAACTTGGGCAGCAGATCGAAGTCAGCATCGGATACGGGGATCAATTCCCGCTGCCCGGCAGCGTATCCGGGCCGAAAGTACCCCGCACCGGTCCCGTCGGGAGGCGGCTCGTCCAGCACCGTCAGCACGGCGCCGAAGTAAAGACAGTGGCGTGGCTCGGAACCGAGCACCGCGGCATTGGAGCAGTCGGCTCCGACGATCTCATCCTGAAAGGACACGGCTTTGAGGATCGACATGCCGGCCTGGGCAACGAAGGGTTCCTGCTCGCTCGGATTCCGGACCGGCGGAGCCACGCTCGCGTCGAAGTTCTTGCGCGCATCGAGCGCCTGGCTTCGACTGCTCACGTCGACCATCCAGCCGTTGCACGTGTCCGCACCGCAGTCCGCGGTCACGGCGGGAAGAATCTGCTCAATCCGGACCCCGCCGCCTTCGTCCGCAACCCAAGGCGACCCGTCCACGAAACGCCCGCAAGGTACGTCTTTGTCAAATCGGAACGTGATGGTCACGCGACCCTCATCGTCACACCCGGTGCACGAGGCCGAGCTGGCCGCCGCCGTCGCGCGCGGCGCTGGAGAGACGATCTGGACCTCCGTGCATCGCTCCACAGGAGCGCCACCCTCAGCCGTCGAATCGGACTCGCTATCCGACCCCGCTTCTCCCACCGCATCGGGTGGGCTGTCCGCGCTGACGTCGGTTTTCGAATCCAACCCACCGTCGGGGCCGCCTTCGCTCGTCGCATCGGCGCCGTCGGCGCTCGCGTCGACACCAGCGCTGGGACCATCGGCATCTGCATCCGAAGAGCACGCACAAGCAAGGCCCAGCAGTAGGCTTGCACTGGCACGGAGCGGACGAAGGTGATGCGGAGAGGGTTCTACGAGCACGGTACGACTCCTCGGTTCTGTGACCCCGTAACGCTAGGCAAGAGATGAGCCACAAGAGAACGAACGGTAGTCCGCGGCGGCAGAGGTCTCAACGCGGATGACGTGCGACGTGCGATGTCCCACGCGCACCCGCAGGTGCGACGTGGCGGGTCGCACTCGACGGTAACGTCACGCCCCGACGCAGACCGACGGCGCTAAGCAACACCAGGAGCCAAGATAGAGAAGCCGCTCGTCCATGAGAGCTCCTGCAGCCACAGCCACCGCTATCGCCGGTGGTCGATGCCATCGCGACGCGCTCGATAGCACGCCCACCTACCGAACCAACGGATGACGCGGTGGGGGCACCAGGCTCGCGAGACGCGCAAGAAACTGCACAGGGTCCATCAGTAGATGGGTCTTTTTGCCACGGGAGCCAGGTCACCTGAGCGAAGTCAACCCACTAGATCGAAGATACCGTCGTCGTAGGCTTCGATGGCGGCACGAAGCTCCGTGTCGAGCGCTGCGCCCGCGAGCCGGACCCGGATGGTCTGAGGAACCCCACCCCGGAGCTCGTAGGCGCGCGAGAGCCCGCGATCGGCGGCGATGCCCTCCCAGTACTTGTGAGCGGTCAGCGGCGTGTAGCCTTCACCGCCGTCGCCCCATGGAATGCCGGTCGCGCCCTCGATGAGGGACGTCACCAGGAGCTGGTTGAGCATGTTGGCGTTCGCACCGTCGCCATAGGGGAAGGGGAGCCCGGGGTCTTGGGGCGTGATTCGGTCGATGTGCCGCAGCAACGCGACGCCGAGCGCGTCGTGGTTGGCGATGTCGCTCGAGGCGATGACGATGCGCGGATCGGCGATCGCGACGGTTCCGGTGTCCGGCCCAAAGTGGAGCAACATGGCCTCGGCGAACGTCAAGACCAGGCGCAGACGCGAGGCGATCTCGGTGCAGTAGTTGATCTCGGCGTACTTCTCGTGGAGCGACGCGGCGTCGTTGTGCAAGTGGTACCGGCCGTCGTCCCGCAGCCAGCCCACTGCGGACTTGAGCCCGTGGCTGTAGCCCGCCACCGCGTGCGAGCTCATGCGGGGCAGGTACACGATGTGATCCATCTGCTCGATGATCTTCGGGATCATCATCGGCTCGAGCCAGTGGTGCCCGTCCGGGGGCGTGGCCTCGAAGTACCCGGCTTCATAGCCCTGATCGTCGAAGAAGTGGGCTTCGGCTCCGGCGGCGGTGATGGCAGAATAGAGCCCGTTTTCCTCCATGAGCGCCTTGGTCGAGCCGAAACGCAGCTCGCCTTTGGCCAGCCGCACCCCTTCGACACCGCTCTGATCGCCGACGACGACGCGGCCCGCGCCTCGCTCGAACAGCTCGGCGCACAGCGCGGTGACCGCAGCCGGCGACGTGACCGCCGGGTGGGCGTTGCCGGAGTTGGACGCCAGCTTGATGAAGACGCTGTCCCCTGTCTTCAGCCATCCCAGGTCGAGGCTTGCCAGGGCTGTACGCACCGCGTCCTCGGGCTTCGGTATGCTGCTGGATGCGTACAGGCCGAGCAGGACATCGCCAGGCGCCAACGGTTCGGGAACCGATGTCCCGGCGTCGGTATGTGGCTCCCCGCTGTCCGCATCGCCGACAGATGCGTCGTCCGATCCGGCATCGTGCGAACCGCCGTCGTTGCCGCCAGGCGGTGCAGACGTCGAATTGTCGCTCCCGCATCCGGACAGGTTCAGCAACAGAGAGTGCGCAGCGATTCCGCCCGCGGTTGCAGCCGTCACCTCAAGAAATCTGCGACGTTTCATCCTACGAGCCTCCGTCGGTCGAGTCGAGCAGGTAGGTCGTCTCGCACTGGCTTTCCTCGTGTGGGGGAAGCGCCTCGTTGCGTACGATCGCGAGGACGTCCTGCGGGCGGTCATTCTGGACGTAGTGGTTCCCACAGGGCACCCGCCAGTAGTCCGCGGACGCCGGGCGGGTCGAGAGCACCTCGTTCCACACGTAGTCGGCCACCGCCGGCACGGCGACCGGGTCGAGCTCGCCCCAGATCAGGGTCGTCGGCACCCGGCTGGCCGTGAGGGCCGCCAACCAGCGGTTGTCCTCGTACATGCTCCGCTCCTCGAGGTACTGGATGGTCTGGTGAAGCACGGCGGTTCCGTTGTCGAAGTCGAACACGCTCGCCAGCTCCGCCTTCTCGGCTTCGGTGAGCGGTGGCGAAAAGGTACTCGCTCCGAGCAAGGAGGCGAGGGTGGCTCCGTCCAGCTGCGAAGCGAACTGCGGCCCGGTTTCCGGGTCCAACAGCGCGTTCTGAAAGGGCGAGATCTCCGCCTGCTCGAGGTGAATGCTCCCATTCAGCAACACGTGTCCGGTGAGAACGAAGCTCGCCGAGTCGTTCACGGTGCGGTGCAGCAGCTCCAGGCCCACGCTGTCGCCCTTGTCGTGGGTTAGCAGCAGGACCTCGTCGACCCCCATGACCTCTTCGACGAAAGTCTGCACGATCTCGCCGTCTTCCAGGATGGAGTACGGATAGCCGTCGGGCTTGTCGGAGAAGCCGTAGCCGGGTGTGTCGAGGGCGCAGACGAAGTGGTCGGCCGACAGCGCGGCGGACAGCTCCTGGAAGTCGAAGCTGCTGGTCGGCCAACCGTGCTGCAGATAGATCGCTGGGTCCGAAGGGTCTCCTGCGCAGCGGTAAAACAGCTCGATGGGGGAAGGCCAGCCTGCGCTCTGCCAGGTCATGGACGCGCCCTCCCGGCACCAGGCAGCCGCGTTGGGGGCGAGCGCCCCGGGCGGCCCTTCGTAGTAAGCGACGCAACGGGGCGCGTTGTCCGTCGCTCCGGTGTCGCCCCCCTCGGCCGGGACTGCGTCGGCGTCGTTGGCGTCCGGTCCGACGTCGCCAGCGCCGACCGCGTCCGGTCCGACGTCGGTGCCAGCGTCGGCCGTGCCTGGACTGTCGTCACCCGAACATGCCCATCCGGAGAACGCCAGAGCGACAGTGAGTGTGAGTCTCTCGAGTCTCATCCTGAGTCTCCGCTTCGTCGGCCGTGATCAAGGCACGGGGACAGTGATCTCGGTTCCGTCGACGGCGATGACCAACTCGCCCGAGTACGCCGCCTCGATGGTGCCCCGGAATACCAGCTCCGCCTGAGCAGGCTCCAGGGTAGGAATCTGATGGGTGAGCACGAGGGTCCCCACCCCGGCTGCCTCGGCCAGAGCGGCGAGCTTCGCGGTGTGCAGGTGATAGGTCCGGATATCGGCGAAGACCTCTTCGGCACGAGCGTCTCCCAGGCGGCGCGAGGCGCACTCGAAGCCCTCGATGGCGGTCGGGTCGAGCACTTCGGAGACCAAGATGTCGGCGCCTGTTGACAGAGCAACCAAACCCGGGCTGTCCAACGTGTCCCCGCTGATGGCCACCGACCGGCCGCCGAAGGAGACCCGATAGCCGTGCGCCGGCTCGATGGGCGAGTGATCGACCTTGAAGGCGGTGACGGTCACCCCGTCCACATCGTAGATGAGGACGCCCTCGGAGGTCGCGTCCACGCGCTTGGCATCCATACCGCCCGTCCCTGGCGTGAGGAACGTGTCTCCGTGGTGCGCCTCGCGGTAGCGGTCGTCGAGGGAGTAGACGAGGTTGAAGCCGTCGACGAGCCGCTCGATACCCTCGCCGCCATAGGCCGGCAGGCGTCCTTGGCGTCCGAGGAGCCAGCTTCTGCTCGCGACCTCCCCGACGTCCGCCACATGGTCGGAGTGGTAGTGGGTGATGAACAGGGCGCGGAGATCGGAGACCGGCAGGAGCAGATCCTCGAGGGATTGGGCCGCCCCGTTGCCGGCGTCGAAGAGCAGGAACTGCCCGTTCGCGAACACGGCCGTGCACGACTGGGCCCGAGCCGAAGGAAGCGGGGTGCCCGTACCACACGTGACGACCGTGAGAGCACCGGGATCGAGAAGCTCGGCGCGACGGGCGTCCGCCGATTCCTGCCTGCTGCGCATCTGGGCCTCGACCATCGTGGACAAGGGCGTGGGGGTGGAGGGGCAGTCCGCCGGAATCGTCTGCGGGGTCGCGCCGACGCGCACGGGGCCGTAGACCAGATCGGCGTCGCGGCAAGCAGAGGGATCGACATGGCCGTCGCCGGCGGCGCCAGTGTCGCCAGCCGGCTCGTCGGCGGCTTCATCGGTGCAGGTCACGAGGCCGCATAGTGCGACCACGGCGAGAAGCAGGTTCGTGTGCTGTCGCATACTTCGACTCTAGCTTGGAGCACCGGACGGACACGTGCTCAAATGGTTGAGAATTGTAGAGGGGCTCGTTCAACCAGACTTCGGCCAAAAGGTCGCCACTTTCGCCCCGCCGAGCGGCGAGCTGCCGATTGCTACGCGCCCGCCGTGCCTGTGCACGATGCGGCCGACGATGGCCAGTCCGAGCCCGACGCCACCGGTCTTGCGACTTCGATCTGCTTCGAGCCGATAGAACGGGCGCATCACTTTGTCCTTCAGCTCTTCCGGAATGCCGGGGCCGTCATCGTGGACTGAAACGACGGCGTTCTCGTCATCGGGCGTGAGCTCGAGCAATACTCTGCCGCTAGCGTGTCGTACGGCGTTTCGCAGGATGTTCTCGACCGCTCGCTGGAACGTTCGCTTGTCGGCAAAGACAAGAGCGTCTTTCGGCACCTCGACGCTCACTTCGACCACGCGGCCTTCCAGAGCTTCGAGTCCTGCCAGCTCGGCGAGATCCGCGAGGGCCCGGTTGGGATCGAACACCTGGCGATCGAGCTTCAGATCGTCGGACTGCACGTACCCCAGTAGTTCCGACACGAGCTCGTCTAGCGCGTCCAGCTCACGAGTCATGGCGCCAAGCCGTTTTTCGCGTTCCGCACCCGATTCATCCCCGAGCAGCTCCAAGTGAAAGCGGAGCCGCGAAAGCGGTGAGCCGAGCTCGTGCGAAACGGCTTGTACCAGCTCGTCGCGACTTCGGATCAAACGCTCCACACGTTCCGCCATCGCGTTGAAGCTCGCCGCGAGCTCGTGGGACGGGCCGTGTCGATCGTCGACACGTGCGTCGAGCTGTCCGCTTGCGAGCGCTCGGCTGGCGCGCTCCACGTTCTTGATCTCCCGCTCCACGCGCAGCGCCAGCAGACCGGCCATGACAGGGAGCCCGACGATCGCGAAAATGAGCCCGATGGGAACGAACCCCGTCGGAATGTAGGGGTTGACCGGACCAGCCGCCAAGCCGCCCTGCCCATCATCGAATACGAAAAAGTACCACTCCTCCCGTCCCGAGACCCTGTGCGGAACCTGCTCGTTCGGGCGAACCGGGCGCCCCACTCGCCGCTCGATCTCATCAAGCGACAGCAGCGCGAGATCGACCGAGAAGTGTTGTTGAAGTTCACGCATCCGCTGGGCTCGGCTCGAGGGCGACTCCTGGTTGAGCAGCTCATGAGCCAGGAACACGCCGTCGGTTCGCGCCCTCTCGTCCGTCCAGGACCGGCTCAGCGAGTACGTTGCCAGAACGATGAAGCCCACCACCCAACACGCCAGCACCGAGCCGGCGACCAACCGCACAAAGGAACGCCTCATCGGTGCGCCAGGAGGTAGCCCACACCTCGCACGGACTTGAGTCGGCCTGGGTCGAAGCCCGCGCTTTGCAGCTTGCGGCGAATACGGCTCACGTGCACATCCATGCCTCGGTCGATGCCGTCGTACTCGATGCCGAGGATGCTGACGTAGAGTTCCTGCCGCTCGACGACGCTTCCCGCGTGATGGGCGAGCGCCAGGAGGATGTCAAACTCCATCGTGGTGAGCAGCAGCGCTTGTCCCTCGACGCTGACGTCGCGCGATGGGATGTCGAGTCGAAGCGGTCCGACCTCGAGCACCCCGTCCTTGTCCGCGCGATCCGGGGTTCGAGCGCCGCTGCGCCTCCGTAGCTGCGTGCGAATTCGGGCCAGAAGCACGCGCGGCTCGATCGGCTTGATCACGAAGTCGTCCGCGCCCAGCTCCAAGCCGACAATGTGGTCGGCATCACTCTGGCTCGCGGTGAGGATGAGAATCGCGCCCCCATATGATTCGCGGACCCGTCGACAGACATCGAGGCCGTTGGCCTCTGGCAGCATCAAGTCGAGGATGACGAGGTCAGGCTGCGTCTCGAGGATCCGCTCGGCACCTGCGTCTCCCGACGCCACCCGCGAGATCCCAAAGCCATGCGGGCCGAGGTACTCGATGAGCAAACCTGCCAGTTCGTCGTCGTCTTCAACGATAAGCAGGCGCGCCTTGTCGGACGGCGTCGTGCTCATGGGCGAAATCTACCACCCCCGGGGCGACGAAAGCAGGTCCCTCTACAGTTCGCTACAAAACTCAGGCTCCTTTCGTGTTGTTTCGAGCAACGCCCCGTGGCCAACTCGAGGCTGGAACTGTAGTTGCCCGCGTCAGCCGGGCACCTAGCTGGAGTAGCAAGCATGAGACACCTGACCGTCCTCTCGTTCCTGTTCGCCAGCTTGGTGTTGTCCGGCTGTGGTGGCGACGAGAACAAAGCCAGCACACCCAACCCCGGCACCGACGGCGGCGCCAACGACGGCGGCACGGGCGACAGCGGTACGGCGGATGTCGACACCGATAGCTCCGCTGGCGACAGCGGCTCGCTGGCATGCGACTCCGAGCCGGTGATGATGACGACGACGGACGGCGTGGAGTTCGTAAGGACGCCGGACTCCTGCTTCGACTCGCTTCCCGACTGGCCGTACGCACCGCAGTACGTGGAGCTCGACGGGTTGCGACAAGCATACGTGGACGAAGGCCCCGCGGACGGTCCTGTCGTCGTGCTGCTCCACGGCCAGCCTTCCTGGTCCTACCTGTACCGAAAGATGATTCCTGTGCTCGTGGACGGCGGGTACCGCGTCATCGCGATGGACCACTTGGGCATGGGTCGCTCCGACAAGCCGATCGACATCGCATCCTACAGCTTTCTCGGGCACAACGATCGTTTGCTGCGCTTCATCGAGGAGCTCGACTTGCAGGAAGTCAACTTGTTCGTGCAGGACTGGGGCAGCTTGATTGGGCTTCGTGTGGCCGGCCTGAATCCCGACCGATTTGCACGGATAGCCGTCGGTGATGGCATGTTGCCGGTGATTCCGGCGGGATATCAACCTTACCCTCCCGTGGAGAACCCCGATGAGATCGTGGACCTCCCGGCTCCGTTCGCGGCGATCCCTCCGCAGCAAGTACCGTTCTACGACGGGTGCGAGCGACTCATCCCGGAGAGCGACTTCGGCGCATGGATCAACTACGCTATGAAGGCCAAGTCGTTCCACGCCTCCGAAGTCGTCGAGGCGATGACGTGGTTCGACGTGCCATCGGACGAGGAGGCGGCCTATGACGCACCGTTTCCCAGTCGAACCTATATGGCGGGAGCGCGCGTGTTTCCGTCGCTGGTCAATGAGCTTCCGGGTGTGAACCAGGAGGCTTGGGCGGGGCTGACTTCCTTCGAGAAGCCGTTCTTGACGCTGTGGGCTTCGAACGATCCAGGCCAGCTCGGCTCGTGCGAGACGCAGCAACACTTCGTGGACTCCGTACCTGGCGCAAAGGGACTGCCGCACGACCGACTCGCGGAAGCCAGCCACTTCCTGCAGGACGACCAGGGAGAAGAAATTGCTAAGCGATTGGTGCAGTTCTTCGCCTACGTGCCACTCGGCCGAGGAGACCGCTACTGCGAAATCCTACTCGTCCACATGAATGGTTCAGCCCTCGAAGCGGACGTGTGGGGAACGCAAGGCACAAGCTACTGCCCAGCGGCGAGTTGGGAAGCACTCGACGCGGAAACCATTAAGTCCGAAGAAGGCGCTCTTGCGGTGATCATGAACGGTCCGAGACATTGGCTGCCCAACTCGACTTCGGGCTCGCTCCCCTCTTCGGAGCGCAAGAAGTTCGGAGATCTCGAGATGCGCCACCTCGCCACCCTCGAGGTGGAGGCGGGCATGAGCAACGACCCGTACATCGAGCATGCCGTCCTGCGAAACACGGCCTTCACGTTCGACGCTGGTGAGGAAATCTACGAACTCACGTCACCCGAGAGCGTGGTCTACGTGATGCAGTCGATGTCTCAGATCGTGGATCCCGCCTTGACGATGTCGGACCTACCAACGTTGGATTCGAGGTTGGTCTTGCCGAGCGGCTGGACGTACCAGGCTCGCACGCTGGACGCGGAACTCGTCTTGGAGGCCGCGGGCGAAGCGATCGTCGTTCAGGACGACTTGAGCAATACCTATCAGCGGAAGTAGGGCAGACGACGCTCCGACGAGCACTGAGGGCACCAGCGACGGTGCACGCCCAACCTCTCCTTGCCTGCCCTTTCCTTACAGGGCACTATGAGCCGATAGAAAATTCGAACGCGACTCGCAAGTCGAGACGAACCTCGACGACGTCGGTCGCCAGCTCGGTCGCGCAAAGACGACGGAACCAGCAGCCGTCCATGGGGCGAAAGGGCTCCCAAGACGCACCGTCGATCTCGGAGCCATCGCTGCTGCCATCGGCGAAGTTGACGTACCACGCGGTGCTGCAAGACGTTCATTGAGTCACGATTGCCAGCACATCATGTCGTGCCGCGTCAGATCACGTTGAGGTAGTCGCGCAGGGCGAAGACGTTGCGTGCTCGCATGGACGGCGGCGTTCCGCGTTCGGACAGGCGGCGCATCGCGGGAGAAGTCTCTGCATCCTTTAAGAGGAAGACGGGCTTCGAGGCGATTCCGGCGGTGGCCGTCCACGCGGCAGCGCGCTTTCCCTGGCGCGCGGCGAGCAACTCGAAAAGCGCGGCGGCAACCACGCGCTCATCGCCATCAAGCCCAGGGTCTTCAACTTCGGAGAAGTCCATGCCAGCGCGCTTGGCGTCCTTGACCCATTGCCGTGCGGCGAGGTCGTCGCCTCGCATTACGGCTTGCACCAAGTCACACGGATTCATCGATGAACTCCCAAAGGTCCTCCAGATCATAGCGCGCGGTATCTTGCTTCGCCATGGGCATCATCCCGCCGACGTGCGCCAGAACACTCGCTTGATCCATGCCTTGCGCTCGTAGTTGCTTCAGGAGCACAACGACGTCGTCCCGGTCCGCTTGGCTCCTAAGTGCGGCCAAATTCATCGCGGTCATGTGCAGCAGCGAAGGAACGACCAGCCTTAGGTTTCCGAAGGCAAGCGTCTTGAATCGATCGAGTGTTGCGAATGCGCCGACGACGAGAAACCCCGCGTCCTTGGCCTTTTCGTTGATCCAGTCTGGCGGCAGATTGAACTCCAACCGGATTCGATCTGCCGCGCGAAGAATCCGCACGCGGTCTTCATGGCCATTGATGACAACGTCGACATCTTGCGTCGTTCTGCGCTCCTGAAAGGTCAGTGCCATGGCCGCGCCACCGATAACTATCACTTCCAGCGGTGGTTCACCAAGCTCTTCGCAAGTCAAGACAAGCCCGCCGGGTCACGTCGTCATGTCGGCGTGCAGGCAGTCACGACGGAATCACGGCGGATGGATGGAGTGAGTGCGATCGCGAGACGCACCGATGATGCGCCACTCTGATGTGGCGGCCGCCACCGACCTTGGGCTCCGGCCGCCATCCCCGAAGGCCTGTTCGAGTCGGAGCTCTTCGGGCACGAGCGCGGCGCGTCTGTGACAGCTGGGTCGTCGCGCTACCGGAGTTCCAGCGCCAGCCAGCCGTCGGTCCCTTCGCGTCCGACCCGACGGCTCACCCAGGCGCGCCCCTGCACGCACTTGCAGGGGTGGTCCAGGACGAGGCCGGCGCCGGTAGCGAGCCACTTGGACTGCCCCGCGTCCCAATCGCTCGCGACTTCCGCACGCAGGCCACCGCCGAATGGGAGGTGTC